>OFQS01000008.1_pt1 | contig 46499 bp, 43 predicted proteins | sample 1542861 | NCBI WGS metagenome assembly OFQS01 (sample SAMN05442518, study PRJEB24371) | freshwater metagenome | isolation source: Freshwater Lake | place: Canada: Niagara | collected 2012-08-03 | reverse complement strand
ATTGGAAATTTTATGAAACAAACCAATCGTCGCGTATTCATGATGCAAGTAGCTTTAGGTAGCACTGCATTGGCAGCACAGCAAGCCATGGCCCAAGCCATGGTCAACGAAAAAGACCCTCAGGCTGCTGCTTTGGGTTATGCCGCTGACACCACCAAAGTTGACGCGAAGAAATTCCCGAAGCACGCTGCTGCGCAAAAATGCAACAACTGCGCTTTGTACCAAGGCAAGGCCACTGACCCTGCTGGCGGTTGCCCCTTGTTTGCGGGCAAACAAGTTCACGGCAATGGCTGGTGCTCTGCCTACGCCAAGAAGGGCTAATGCTCTATCAGCTTGAGCATTCTCAATGCTCAAGCTGAATTTCTCCAAGCGCCCCTTCAAGGCCTCAAAAACATTTGTTTGACAGCCTCGCGGGCCTTGACTCTGAGCGGCTCTTCTGTGTGATTTAACTCACGCAGGGGGCCGTTCAACATTTTCTTCATCATGCCCACCGAAAGCGACTCTAGAACGCTTTCAATGCTCTGGCCTTTGTCGAGCAACTTGCGCGCGCGCAGCACTTCGGCCTGCCGCCAAGCATCAGCTTGGTAATTCAATTCTTGAATCAAGGGCACGTCTCTGCGCTGAGACAGCCAAGTCATGAATTTTTCCACGCCTTCGTCGATGATCACCTCTGCATCGACCACGGCAGCTTGTCTGTGGACTTGGCCGCTGTTGATCACTTCGGTCAGATCGTCCACGGTGTACAGGTACACATCGCGAAGGTCTTTGACCTCGGGCTCGATGTCACGCGGCACCGCCAAATCAACCATGAAGATGGGTTTGTTTTTTCTGGTGCGCAAAGCACTTTTAACGGCGCCAAGTCCAATCAAAGGCAAGGTGCTGGCAGTGCAACTGATCACAATGTCAAACTCGTGCAAGCGCTTGGGCAGATCTGCCAAGGAGATGCTTCTACCACCGTGAACTTGCGCCAGCAGGTCGGCTCTTTCAGCCGATCGGTTGGCAATCGTGATTGATTTCGGCGACTTGGCTGCAAAGTGCGCCACGCACAACTCAATCATTTCACCGGCGCCCACAAACAAAACATTGGTTTCTTTGATGTTTTCAAAAATACGGCCAGCCAAACGCACCGCGGCCGCGGCCATGCTGATGGAGTGCGCACCAATTTCCGTGGTGCTTCTGACTTCCTTGGCCACTGCAAAGGAGCGCTGAAACAGTTGGTTGAGCGTGGTGCCCAAGGCACCTGAGTCGCTGGCCGTGCGCACGGCTTCTTTGAGTTGTCCCAAAATTTGCGACTCGCCCAAGACCATCGAGTCGAGGCCGCTGGCAACTCGAAACGCATGCCGCGCAGATGCATCGCCTTCAAATCGGTAGGTGTGCCTCGCCAATACATCGACTTGTGTTTTGCCGGTATCTGCCAACCAACTCAGTGTTTGGGGTATTTGAACCTCATCACCTGCACAGTAAATTTCTGTTCGATTGCAAGTGGACAAAATCGCCACTTCTTTGTGTGTTGTAAAACTTTGGCGCAAACCTTTCAACGACTGATCCAAGCGCTCAGAGGCAAACGCAAAACGCTCGCGCAAATCAATCGGCGCAGTTTTGTGGTTCAGCCCTAAGGTCCAAACAGCCATCAGCCCACCACCCTCAAGAAAGGTGCGGCCTTCACATCGGGCCAGCAGTCTTCAATGCGTTTTTGAATGCCGGGCGCAGTCAGGCCATAGTGCTGCATCAGTTTTTGCGGGTCGCCATGCTCGGTGAATTCGTCTTCAAAGCCCACCACCAACACTGGCATTGCAATGCCCATGTCTTGCAAAGCTTCCAGCACAGCCGCGCCTGCACCGCCCTTGCGAGTCGCATCTTCAAGCGTGACCAAGCGATCGTGTGAAAGCGCAATTTGCTTCAAGGTTTCAACATCCAAGGGCTTGGCCCAACGCATGTTGACCACCGTGGCATTCATGCCTTCAGCCACTTTGAGAGCTTCGTACAAAAGAGGGCCAAATGCGAGCAGTGCCACGCCTTGGCCTTGGCGCCTGATTTCGGCTTTTCCAAATGGCAAGGTCTGTAAGTCAGTTGCCGCTTTGGCGCCCACACCTGCACCCCTTGGGTAACGAACTGTGACCGCATGATCTTGCGCATAAGCCGTGCTGAGCAACTGCCGACACTCTGCCTCGTCGGCAGGGCATGCAACACTCATGTTGGGAATGCAACGAGTGAACGCAATGTCGTACATGCCTGCGTGAGTAGGGCCATCGGCGCCCACCAAACCGGCACGATCGAGTGCAAACACCACAGGCAAGTTTTGCAAGGCCACATCGTGAATCAGCTGGTCGTAGGCTCGTTGCAAGAAAGTGGAATAGATGGCCACCACGGGCTTCAAGCCCTCGCAGGCCATGCCGGCGGCAAAGGTCACCGCATGTTGTTCTGCAATGCCCACATCGTGATAGCGATGCGGGTACTGTTGGCTGAAGTTCACCATGCCCGAGCCTTCGCGCATGGCGGGTGTGATGCCCACCAGGCGCTCGTCAACCGCTGCCATGTCGCAAAGCCATTGGCCAAAAATTTGGGTGAACGTTGGTTTTGGAGGCACAGATGGTGCAGCACTCACAATGCCCACAGCGGGATCAAATTTACTGGGGCCGTGATAATTCACAGGATCGGCTTCAGCTCTTGCATAGCCCTTGCCTTTGCGGGTGACGACGTGCAAAAACTGCGGGCCAGGTTTGTTGTACAAACCTCTCAACGTATCCACCATCTCTTCCACATTGTGTCCATCCACAGGACCCGTGTACTCGAAACCCAAATTTTCAAACATGGTTTGCGGTTGGATAAAGCTCTGTGTTTGCTGCTCAATCATTTGCGCTAAGGCATACAAAGGCGGCGCGTTTTTCAAAACTTCCTTGCCAATTTTTTTGGCATCGGCATAAAAGCGGCCACTCATCAATTCGTGCAAATAATGGTTCAAGGCACCAACCGGCGGGCTGATGGACATGTCGTTGTCGTTCAAGATGACCAGCAAGTTGCAATCGCTCGCGCCAGCATTGTTCAAGGCTTCGTAGGCCATGCCTGCTGTCAGTGCGCCATCGCCAATGATCGCGACTGCTTTGCGGCGGCTGCCCATTTGTTTGGCGGCCATGGCCATGCCCAATGCGGCCGAGATGCTGGTGGACGAGTGGGCCGTGCCAAAGGCGTCGTAAATACTTTCTTCACGGCGCGGAAAGCCACTCAAACCGCCCATTTGGCGCATGCTGCCCATCTGTTCGTTGCGGCCCGTCAGCATTTTGTGGGGGTAAGTTTGATGACCCACATCCCATACCAAGCGGTCTTCAGGGGTGTTGAAAACGTAGTGCAACGCTACAGTCAGCTCGACCGTTCCCAAATTGGAGCTGAAATGCCCGCCCGTTTGCGAGACCGACTGAATCAAACGCTCCCGCAACTCTGCGGCCAGAGGGGCCAAGTTGTCTCGGGACAGTTTTCTAAGCTGCGATGGGGACTTAATCCAATCTAGCAGGGCACTCATCATTTGCCTTCAATATCTGTTCAATGAAGCGATAATTTAACTGGATTTGACAAAACGTCAAGTTAAATTGACACTTTGCATAATTTTTTAAGTTGACACTTTGTCATTCGGCCCGTTTTAACCTTTACATTGAATCAGATGTCTTTGACCTTTCCCTTCTCTGCCATCGTTGGCCAAGACGACATGAAATTGGCCATCATGCTGACGGCCATCGACCCCAGCATCGGGGGCGTTTTGGTGTTTGGTGATCGCGGCACTGGCAAATCAACAGCCGTCAGGGCATTGGCTGCACTTTTGCCCAAAATGCGCGCTGTGGTGGGTTGCCCCTATGGTTGCGACCCTGAAAACGCCAAGTGCCCAGACTGCTTGGCGAAGGCGGCGGCGGGCAGCAAAGCGGGCGCCGCCACAAAAACCAGCCATTTGGTCTCGGTGCCGGTGGTTGACTTGCCCCTCGGTGCCACTGAAGACCGGGTGGTCGGCGCTTTGGATCTTGAGCGGGCCCTTTCACAAGGCGTGAAAGCCTTTGAGCCAGGACTGTTGGCGCGCGCCAACAGGGGTTACTTGTACATCGATGAGGTCAACTTGCTGGAAGACCATTTGGTCGATCTGCTGATTGATGTGGCCGCTTCAGGCGAAAACGTGGTGGAACGGGAGGGCCTGAGCGTGAGGCACCCAGCGCGCTTCGTTCTCATTGGCAGCGGCAATCCGGAGGAAGGCGAGTTGAGGCCGCAGTTGCTGGACCGCTTTGGCTTGTCCGTGGAAGTGAAAACACCAGACACATTGGCACAGCGCGTGGAAGTGGTGAAACGCCGAGACGCCTTCGAGCAAGGGCCACAGGCCTTTACAGACGCATGGAAAAAAGAAGACGACCGCGTTAGGCGCAGCATTGTGGCAGCCCGCAAACGTTTGTCAGACGTGGCCATTCCCGATCAAGCCCGCGAATTTGCCGCCCAACTCTGCATGAGCTTAGGCACCGATGGCTTGCGCGGCGATCTGACACTGGTTCGCGCGGCGCGGGCCGAGGCTGCATTGCAAGGCGCTTCCAAAGTTGAACAAAAGCACCTGATTCGGGTGGCGCCCTCTGCGCTTCGTCATCGGCTTCGCCGCAACCCCCTTGATGATTCAGGCTCTTCGACGCGCGTCGAAAGAGCACTGGCAGAGCTCACGGCACCCAAGCCCTAACCCAACAACACCTAAGCGAACAGGCCCTCCCCTCCTATGCAAGGCGACGCCGCAACCATCGCTGCACTTTTTGCAGTCGACCCAGTGGGTCTGGGCGGTGTGGCCCTTCGATCTCCTGCCTGCGACAACCGAGACCAGTGGCTGGCGCTTTTAAAAAGTCTCTTGCCATCACAAACTCCCCTGCGGCGCGTGCCCCTGAACATCAATGACACGGCTTTGTTGGGCGGACTTGACTTGGGCGCTACCTTGCAAGCAGGCAAGCCCATCGCCCTCAAAGGCTTGCTGTCACAAGCCGATGGCGGCGTGTTGGTATTGGCCATGGCCGAGCGCATGAGCTTGTCTTCAGCGGCTCGCTTTGGCAGCGTGCTTGACACCGGCATGGTGGCTTTGCAGCGGGATGGTTTAGACACATCGGCCAAGGCCAGCTTAGGCTTGGTGGCCCTTGATGAAGGCGCGAGCGACGACGAACAAATGCCAGCCGGCCTAGCGGATCGACTGGCATTTCGTTTGCTGATGGGCGCGCAAGACGAGGACGAAGAAGGACCCGAATGGACAGCTCAAGAAGTGCTGAATGCACGCGAGCGTTTGTCACAAGTGACGATAGACGACGAAGCGGTGCAGGCCCTTTGTGCCGCAGCGTTGGGGCTGGGTATAGATTCTCTAAGAGCCAGTGTGTTTGCAGTGCGCGTGGCACGGGCCGCTGCTGCATTAGCTGGCAGCAACACCGTCGAAGAAGAACACACCGGCGTCGCTGCCCGATTGGTGCTTGCACCACGCGCAACACGTCTGCCGCCAGCAGCACCACCAGAAAATGAGGCGCAAGACACGCCTGCAGAAACTCAAGAGCCCCCAGAGCCATCGCCCGAGCCACCTTCTGAGCCTGAGTCCCCAGATGCTCAGAACAAGGACGAATCCAAAGCAGATGACGATCAAGAAGAAGACCCTGGCCTGCCTGAAAATTTAGCCGATTTGGTGCTCGAAGCCGCCCAAGCTGCCATCCCTTCTGGCCTGTTGGCCAGCTTGAAAATTGGCCAACTTCAACGTGCCAAAACACCCACCTCGGGCAGTGCAGGCGCTCTGCAAAAAAATGCACTGCGCGGCCGGCCTGTGGGCGCACGCAAAGGCGAGCCGCGTGCGGGGCAACGCATCAATGTGCTCGAAACGCTCAGGGCTGCAGCGCCTTGGCAAAAACTTCGGCAGCGACAACAAGCCCCCACTGATGGGCAGAAACAACGCATCGTGGTGCGCAAAGAAGATTTCCATGTCACGCGCTTTCGCCAATCAGGCCAGACCACCACGGTGTTTGTGGTTGACGCTTCTGGCTCCTCTGCACTCAATCGTTTGGCCGAAGCCAAGGGCGCCGTTGAGTTGTTGTTGGCAGACTGTTATGTGCGGCGCGACAGTGTGGCGGTGCTTGCATTCAGAGGTCAAACAGCGGAGCTGATTTTGCCGCCCACCCGCTCTTTGGCACGTGCCAAACGAAGCTTAGCCGGTTTGCCCGGTGGTGGTGGCACGCCGCTGGCGCATGCCATTGATGCGGCCATCTTGTTGGCAGATCAGCTGAGAAAAAAAGGCGAGACACCCATCGTGGTGCTGCTGACAGATGGCAAGGGCAACATTGCACGCGATGGCAGCCCCGGTAGAGCGCAGGCCGCCACAGACGCTTTGGCAGCAGCTACAGAAATGCGCTTGCGAGGCTTTAGCACTTTGCTGGTGGACACCTCGCCGCAAGCGCAAGATGCAGCCAAAAATCTGGCCCAAGCGATGGGCGCGCAATACTTGGCCTTGCCTTATGCCGGCGCCAATTCCTTGAACCAAGCAGTTCGCGCGGTGGCTGGCCGGTCTTGAGAAGAAGCTGATCGTGAGCCAACGCCAAGCTTTAAATTGGAACACCGATGGCCGCCACTGGCCTCTGCGGCAGCTTTCAAGTTTCATTGAAACGCCTAGGCTTCGCTGGCATGTGCAAATCGCCCAGCACCCCATTCCACAAGCCAAGAGCATCCTGTTGTTGCACGGCACTGGCGCATCGACCCATTCATGGCGCCATCTGATGCCTTTGCTGCGCGACCAATGCACGGTGATCGCAATCGATTTTCCAGGCCATGGTTTCACCGCCATGCCAAAGGATTCTGACGTTGCCACTTTGTTTTCAATTCAGGGCATGGCAGCAGGTGTGGCCGAGTTGTTGGCACAAATGCAGTTCAAGCCTGACATCGTTGTCGGTCACTCTGCAGGCGCTGCAGTGGCTTGCATGTTGACGCTCGACGGGCATCTAAAGCCGCAGCGCCTGGTCTCTTTGAACGGTGCTTTGCTGCCCTTGGATGGCGTCGCTGGACAAGTTTTTTCACCCTTGGCCAAGGTGCTGACCAAGGCACCCTGGATGCCCGAGTTGTTTTCATGGCAGGCGGCGCGCGCCTCCGTACTGAATAAGCTGTTGGAGGGCACTGGCTCAAAGCTGGATACCGAAGGCACCCGGCTCTACCGAACTTTGATCAGCAACCCATCCCATGCACAAGCTGCGCTTCACATGATGGCGCACTGGGATTTGCGCACTTTTTGGGATCGGCTTCGCACGCTTCAAGACCCTCTCACCTTGATTGTCGGCTCGCAAGATTGGATTGTGCCGCCGTCTGTGGCCTATCGCGTGGCCGAATCACTGCCGCATCTGCGTCCACAAGACATCATCTCGCTACCCAACCTGGGGCACCTCGCGCACGAGGAGCAGGCGCAGTGGGTGGCCGATGTGATCCTGCCCATCGGCCAGTCTGCTGCCAGCCCGCTTTGAATTTAATTTCAGAAAAGCAAGGCATGCCCTGTTGACAGACACATTTGATGTGTCTATATTTGTTTACACACACAAGTGACAACCATAATTGTCACTTGTCCCGTGTTTTACATTGATTGGAGACAAGCGCATGAAGGCAATCACAAGAATCGAGCAGTGTCTGGCCATGGCCTTGGCGTCTGCCGAAGACCCCAGTTGCCCTCCCAAGTTGGCTGGCGCAGTTCGCCATGCCGTGTTTCCAGGCGGTGCGCGTGTTCGGCCGCAGTTGACTTTGGCAGTAGCACAGGCATGTGGCATGGACGATGCTCGACTCAGCGAAGGTGTCGCTGTGGCCATTGAACTCATGCACTGCGCCTCCTTGGTTCACGATGACCTGCCCTGTTTTGACGATGCCAAAACGCGCCGTGGCCGCGCCTCGGTGCACTTCGCCTATGGCGAGCCTTTGGCCGTGCTCACAGGCGACGCCTTGATCGTTTTGGCCTTCCAGACACTGGCTGCAGCCGCCAGCCAATCACCCTTGCGCTTGCCCGGCTTAATGCACATCGTTGCCTCTTGCGTTGGCATGCCCTCGGGCATTGTGGCGGGCCAAGCCTGGGAATCTGAATCGCGCGTGTCTCTGATGCAATACCAGCGCGCCAAAACCGGTGCGCTGTTTGTGGCGGCCACCAGTGCAGGTGCATTGAGCGCAGGCGCGGATCCCAAGCAATGGCAAGCCTTGGGCGACTGTTTAGGCGAGGCTTACCAAGTGGCTGACGACATTCGTGACGTCATGGGCCAATCCGATCTCTTGGGCAAGCCCGTCGGTCAAGACGCGCAACACGACAGACCTAACGCCATTGCCAACCTCGGACTTTCAGGTGCCATTGCCCATTTTGAATCGCTCATTCAAGCTGCTTCAGATTCCATTCCAGAAGGACCTAACGCCCAGTCGATGCGTGAGTTGGTGATGCAACAGTCTGAGCGTTTGGTGCCCCGTGCAGCTTGCAATGCTTATCGCGCCGGCACAAGTACCGGCAACAACCAAAGCGTGTCTCATTGATATGAAAACACTGGACCTGGCTTCAACTGCACAGCGCTTGGGTCGTAAGACGCCTTGGCGAGACTCGCTGGAAGCGGTCTGGGATCGCATGATGACCAGCACGTCTTTGTACCGCTGGAGTGTCTCCAACCCTCTCACCCGATGGATCACACAGCGCCGTGCGCGCCAAGTGTTTGACCTGATGGCGGGCTTTGTGTATTCACAAGTCCTGTTGGCGTGTGTGCGTTTGCGCATTTTGGAAACGGTTGCCGAACGCCCACGCACCCTCGAAGAATTGGCCCAGTTCACCAACCTGCCTGTCGCTGGTTTGCAGCGTTTGTTGCAATCGGCACTGGCTTTGCGCTTGCTAGATTTGCGCAGCGAAGGTCGCTACGGTTTGGGCGCATTGGGTGCGCCTGTGGCGGGCCATGTTGGCATTCGCGCCATGATTGAACACCATGCTGTGTTGTACCAAGACATGCAAGACCCTGTGGCCATGCTCAAGGGCACAGACCAGCCAGGCGCCATGTCGCAGTACTGGCCCTACACCATTGAAGAGCAAAACGCGCAGCGCGCAGCAACCAATGCAGCCCAGGCCGAAAAGTTTGCACGCTACTCCAACCTCATGTCAGCGTCACAACCCTTCGTGGTGGATGAAATTTTTGCCAGCTACTCGTTTGACGAGCACCGCTGTGTGCTCGACGTAGGAGGTGGTCAAGGCACCTTCTTAGGCCGCTTGGCACAACATGCCAAGCACTTGCAGTTGCATTTGTTTGACTTGCCCGAAGTGGCGACCCTGGCCCGCGCTAACTTTGAGCGCCAGGGTATTGCGGATCGCGCAACGGCCAATCCTGGTAGTTTTTTAGAAGACGCTTTGCCCCGTGGCGCCGACTTGGTCACTTTGATCCGTGTGGCCCACGACCATCCCGATGCCGATGTGAAAACTGCGCTTCGCGCCATTTTCGAGGCGCTGCCTGTGGGCGGCACCTTGCTTTTGGCAGAGCCGATGGCCCAAGAGCCTGACGAAACGCCTCACGGCGATGCGTATTTCCATTTTTACCTGTTGGCCATGGGCGCTGGCAGGTTGCGTACAGCCCGTGAGTTGATGGCCATGATGGCAGAGGCTGGCTTCTCGAATTTGGAACTTGTGCCAAACCCCATGCCCCTGCAAACGCAGATCTTGGTGGGGCGAAAGCCACAGGGCTTACACCCATAAATTGATTTATTTGTAAATATTTGTTGACACAAATCAATGTAAGAGTAAATATACAGCTATGCAGTCTACCGCTATCGTTTTCCAGCAACCCAAGTCATTGGCTTTGACAGGTTTGTCCTTGCCTGAAATGGGCGCGGCAGACGTCAAAGTTGAGGTTGAGTTCAGTGGCATCAGCACGGGTACAGAGCGCCTTCTTTGGGATGGCACCATGCCCGCATTCCCCGGCATGGGCTACCCCTTGGTGCCAGGCTATGAAACCGTGGGCCGCGTGGTCGATGCCGGTGATCAAGCCACTTTGAAAGTGGGCACACGGGTCTACATCCCAGGCTCTCAATGTTTCCAAGAAGCACGGAATCTTTTTGGTGGCTCTGCCTCCAAATTGGTCGTTCCCTCTGCACGCGCTTTGCCCATCCAAGAATCTTTGGCCGAGCAAGGTGTCTTATTTGCTTTGGCTGCCACGGCCTATCACGCTCACAGCGCGCCCGGCACAAAGCAACCCGATTTGATTGTGGGCCATGGCGTTTTGGGTCGAATGATTGCCAGACTGGCTGTGTTGGCAGGTGGCCATCCAGTGGTGTGGGATACCAACCCTGCACGCCGCTCGGGTGCTGTGGGTTACGAGGTCATTGACCCCAGCACAGACACCCGCAAAAACTACAAATGCATTTGTGATGTCAGCGGCGTCAGTTCACTTCTGGATGAACTCATTGGCCGCTTGGCGCCTGGCGGTGAAGTGGTCTTGGCAGGTTTTTACGACACGCCGCTTTCTTTTGTTTTCCCACCTGCTTTCATGCGCGAAGCGCGCATTCGAGTGGCAGCACAGTGGTCACCCCCCGATTTAGCCGCGGTGATTGCCTTAGCAGGCGATGGCCTTTTATCCCTAGATGGCTTGATTACGCATCGCCAAGATGCAACGCAAGCAGATGCCGCATACCGCACCGCTTTTGGCGATGCCGATTGTTTAAAGATGGTTCTTGATTGGAGACAAGTCGCATGAGCTCGAGTTCAATTCCTTCTGTAGCCCCCGTGAATTTCATGCGCGATATTTTGCGCACTGAAGCGGCCATTGAACCCACACCTGTGTCTACTTCTGAGGTCACTAAGGAAACACAGATCATTGCCATCTACGGCAAAGGCGGCATTGGCAAAAGCTTCACGCTGGCCAACCTCAGTTACATGATGGCGCAGCAAGGTAAAAAAGTTTTGCTGATTGGTTGTGACCCTAAAAGTGACACCACCAGTTTGTTGTTTGGTGGCCGCGCTTGCCCCACCATCATTGAAACTTCTTCCAAGAAAAAATTGGCCGGTGAAGCGGTTGCCATTGGCGATGTTTGCTTCAAACGCGATGGTGTGTATGCCATGGAATTGGGCGGCCCAGAAGTCGGGCGCGGTTGCGGTGGTCGCGGCATCATTCACGGCTTTGAATTGCTCGAAAAACTTGGCTTTCACGAGTGGGGTTTTGACTATGTGCTGCTCGACTTCTTGGGCGACGTGGTGTGCGGCGGATTTGGTTTGCCCATTGCCCGGGACATGTGCCAAAAAGTGATTGTGGTGGCCAGCAACGATTTGCAATCACTGTACGTGGCCAACAACGTTTGCTCGGCGGTGGAGTACTTCCGCAAGTTGGGCGGCAATGTGGGTGTGGCCGGCATGGTCATCAACCGCGACGATGGCACCGGTGAGGCCGCCAACTTTGCCGAGAAGGTAGGCATCCCTGTGCTGTCCACCATTCCTGCCAATGAAGACATTCGCAGAAAGAGCGCCAGCTACGAAATCATTGGCCGCCCTGAGTCTGTGTGGGGCCCCATGTTTGCAGAGTTGGCCGCCAATGTGGCGACGTCAGTTCCCATTCGTCCTAACCCCATGACACAAGACCAGTTGCTGGGCTTGTTTGCAGCTTCTGCTGTAGGACGCGATGTGGTGCTCGAGCCTGCAACGCAATTTGACATGTGCGGCAAGACTGACACCAGCAAGCCCACCCTTGAAGTTGTGTACGACGAAGTCTGACATCATGAGCAAAACGATTCCCATCGTCCCAGCCTCTCAAGCGCCAGCGGGCATGAGCACCACCATCGAAGGTGATGGCATGGGCTGTCATTCGGGTGGAGAAAAAATGTTGGCTGCTGCCAAGGCCTCCGGCAAGTCTGAAGTGTTGGCGCAATATGCCAAAGACTACCCGGTAGATCCCAAAGCCGGTCCCCACGATCAACCGCAAAGCATGTGCCCTGCGTTTGGTTCATTGCGTGTGGGTCTTCGCATGCGCCGCACGGCCACCATTTTGTCTGGCTCTGCATGCTGTGTGTATGGCTTGACATTCACTTCCCATTTCTACGGCGCTCGTCGCAGTGTGGGCTACGTGCCGTTTAACTCAGAATCATTGGTCACTGGCAAGTTGTTTGAAGACATTCGCGAGTCTGTTTACGACCAAGCCGATCCTGAAAAATACGACGCCATTGTGATCATCAATTTGTGCGTGCCCACAGCCAGTGGTGTGCCACTTCAGTTGTTGCCCAAAGAGATCAACGGTGTTCGAATCATTGGCATCGACGTACCTGGATTTGGTGTGCCTACGCATGCAGAAGCCAAAGATGTTTTGGCCGGCGCCATGCTGAAATATGCGCGCGAGGAAATTGTGGCCGGCCCTGTTCAAGCGCCGCGCACAGGTCGTTCTGACAAGCCCACCATCACCATGATTGGTGAAATGTTCCCCGCCGATCCCATCATCATTGGCCGCATGCTCGAGCCCATGGGCCTTGCAGCAGGTCCTGTGGTGCCCACTCGTGAATGGCGCGAACTTTATGCAGCGCTCGATTGCGCAGCTGTCGCTGCCATCCACCCGTTTTACACCGCAAGCATTCGCGAATTTGAAGCAGCAGGTCGACCTATTGTGGGCTCTGCCCCAGTGGGTCATGACGGCACCGAGGCTTGGTTGCAAGCCATCGGCAGTGCAGCCAATGTGCCGCAAGCCAAAATCGACATGGTGAAAAACATCATGCTAGGCGCCATCAAAGGTGCCTTGGCCAAGTCACCCATCAAAGGCCGTATCACGCTCAGTGGCTACGAAGGCTCGGAGTTGTTGGTGGCGCGTTTGTTGGTAGAGAGTGGTGCCGATTTGCGCTACGTTGGCACTGCCTGCCCTCGCACACCTTGGAGCGCACCCGATTGTGAATGGCTTGAAGCGCATGGCGTGCATGTTCAATACCGCGCTTCGCTTGAACAAGATTTGGCGGCCATGCATGAGTGGAAGCCTGACTTGACCATTGGCACCACACCGATCGTGCAAGCGGCCAAAGAACTCAGCATTCCAAGCTTGTATTTCACCAACCTCATTTCTGCACGACCCTTGATGGGTCCTGCAGGTGCAGGCTCCTTGGCGCAAGTGATCAATGGTGCCATTGCCAACAAGTCGCGCTTTGATGAAATGAAAGCCTTCTTTGGCGACACTGGCTCAGGCCATGCATCTGGCGTTTGGGAAGCCTCGCACGGCGTGCCGCAAAACCGCCCCGAGTTTGAAGCCGAAACACGCAGACAGCTCGAGAAGTTAGCCAAAAAACGCAAAGCGGAGGCCATGATCTGATGCTAGTTCTTGACCACGATCGCGCAGGTGGCTATTGGGGAGCGGTGTATGTGTTCACCGCCATCAAAGGCTTGCAAGTTGTCATTGACGGCCCGGTGGGCTGCGAAAACTTGCCTGTCACTTCGGTCTTGCATTACACCGATGCATTGCCCCCTCATGAGTTGCCCATTGTGGTCACAGGTTTAGCCGAAGAACAGTTGGGCCGCGAAGGCACAGAGGGCGCCATGCGCCGTGCGCACGCCACACTCAACCCCGACCTGCCCTCCGTGGTGGTGACTGGCTCCATTGCCGAAATGATTGGCGGCGGCGTAACGCCCGAAGGTACCAACCTGCAACGCTTCTTGCCGCGCACCATCGACGAAGATCAGTGGCAATGCGCCAACCGTGCCATGTACTGGCTGTGGCAGCAATACGGCATGAAGCATGTGCCCAAGCGCGAACGCAAAGAGGGCGAGCGCCCTCGCGTCAACATCATTGGACCCAGCTACGGCACCTTCAACTCGCCCAGCGATTTGGCTGAAATTCGCCGCTTGGTACAAGGCATCGGCGCCGACGTCAACATGGTCTTCCCCTTAGGTTCACACCTGGCCGATGTGTCGCGTTTGGTTGAAGCCGATGTGAACATTTGCATGTACCGCGAATTTGGCCGAATGCTTTGCGAAGCCTTAGAGCGCCCTTATTTGCAAGCACCGATTGGCTTGCACAGCACCACCAAATTCTTGCGCTCTTTGGGCGAATTGCTTGGCCTCGACCCAGAGCCCTTCATCGAAAGAGAAAAGCACAGCACCATCAAACCGATTTGGGATTTGTGGCGCTCTGTGACACAAGACTTTTTTGGTACCGCCAACTTTGGCGTCGTGGCCAACGAAACCTACACACGCGGCATTCGCCATTTCTTAGAAGATGAAATGGGCCTGCCCTGCAACTTTGCCATCTCGCGCATCGCGGGTGCCAAAACAGACAACGCTGAAGTGCGCAAACTGGTCACCGAAAAAACGCCGCTCATTTTGTACGGCAGCTACAACGAGCGCATTTATTTGGCCGAGTGTGGTGGCGGCGGCATGATGAAAACCAGTTTCATTCCTGCCAGCTTTCCCTTGCCCATCATTCGGCGTCATACCGGCACGCCATTCATGGGTTATGCCGGCGCCACTTACATCATTCAAGAGTTTTGCAACGGCCTGTTCGACGCGCTGTTCCACATCCTGCCATTGGGCACCGAGATGGACAAGATTGAAGGCACCTTGGGTCGCTCTGCGCCCAACACCACTGTGCCTTGGGAGCCAGAAGCACAAGACAGATTAGAGGCTTTGTTGGAGCAACAACCGGTGTTGGTTCGAATTTCAGCAGCCAAAAGAATGCGCGATCAAGCAGAGCGAGATGCACGGGAAACCGGCCGCTCTCATGTTGAAGCGGAAAGATTCACAGAATTGTTCGGTCAAGCGAATGAAGGAGCACATGCATGAAAGATGTGAACTTGAATTCGTTGGGTCGTCCAATCTCTCGGCCAGTCCGAGGGTTCACCTGTTGCGGTGTCAAAGCCACAACAGTCCGTCCTGTATCTGCAAGGGTACAGGGAGTCGCCGAAAGGCATTTAGAAAGAGGCACAAACTATGACTGATGCAGCTAACCCTTCAGGGCTGTCAGACGAAGAAGCCCAAGAGTTTCACCAGTACTTCATACAGGGCTACCTGTTGTGGGCTGTGGGAGCTTTCTTCGCCCACAGCTTAGTGTGGATCTGGCGTCCCTGGTTCTAAAAAAACCATTCAACGGAGGTAAGTATGACCCACCCGAACGATCGCATGACAAAGGTTCAATCTCACGACCATTTTGATGGTTATGGGGTCACCTATGTTTTGCTGTTTTTAGTGTTCATGGTTCTCGCTGTAGCGGGACAGTTGCTGGTCCTTGACTGGCGTAGCTGGCTCCCTGGAGCCGAGGGTTCAACGGGCACTTTGGACGGCGTGAAGTCTTCTGTCTATACCGTTATTTCTCAATTGAGTTAAGAAAGGAAATTACTATGTGGCGCATGTGGCGTGTGATAGATCCCCGCAAGGCAATAGTTCTAACTGGACTTTTGATTGCCTTTATTTCAACATCGATTCACCTGATTCAAATCAGTGGCGATCGGTACAACATCAACAGCTGGCATCCCGATACGGCCAAGGCCGCAGCGGCGAAAGCACAGCCACAAAATGCGGCTTTGCCGCAAAAATAAGGACCACTGGTCTTTATGTCGACAGACGCACCTCGCTCAATTTATTTGAACGATGCGTCTGTCCTTTTATTTTTTAATTTGAAGCCTACAAGACCTCACAAACAGTCAATCGGTCGGAGGATGCAACCATGTCCATGCTGAGTTTTGAACGCAAATACCGTGTACGCGGCGGTACTATTTTTGGGGGCGACCTGTTTGATTTCTGGGTCGGTCCTTTCTATGTCGGATTTTTCGGAATCACGACGATCTTTTTTGCCCTCATGGGCACCATGATGATTTTGTGGGGCGCAGCAATGGGCCCTACATGGAATGTTTGGCAAATTAACATTGCCCCACCCGATATCTCTTATGGCTTGCGTTTCGCTCCCATGATGGAAGGTGGGCTTTGGCAATTGATCACGGTCTGTGCCATTGGTGCATTTGTATCGTGGGCATTGCGTGAGGTTGAAATTGCCCGCAAGTTAGGCATGGGCTTGCATGTGCCCGTGGCTTTTGGCATGGCCATTCTTGCGTATGTGAGTTTGCAAGTGATTCGTCCCGTGCTGATGGGTGCTTGGGGTCATGCGTTCCCCTACGGCATCTACAGTCACCTTGACTGGGTTAGTAACACGGCTTACCAGTACTTGCACTTCCACTACAACCCGTGGCACATGATTGCTGCCAGCTTGTTCTTTGCTGCCACGCTGGCCCTCTCGATGCACGGTGGCTTGGTGTTGTCAGCCACCAACCCGGGCAAGGGCGAAGTGGTGAAGTCACCTGAACACGAAGACACCTTCTTCCGAGACCTCATTGGTTACTCGGTCGGTACTTTAGGCATTCACCGCTTGGGCCTGTTCTTGGCACTGGCAGGTGTTTGGTTCGGCATTGTTTGTATTGTTGTCAGCGGCCCGTTCTGGACCGGCGCTTGGCCTGAATGGTGGAGCTGGTGGCTCAACATGCCCATCTGGCGCACCTAATTAAAGAGAGGAAATTGAAATGGCCGAATACCAAAATCTTTTCACCTCGGTGCAGCCCGTCGGGCCTTTGCACCATGGCGTTGACTTACCCCGCGGCGACGACAAGCGCACGGGAGAGCCTTTTCTGGTGCACCTTTTGGGTCGCATTGGCAATGCCCAAATTGGTCCTGTTTATCTTGGCTCGCTCGGTGTAGCGTCCCTGATTTTCGGCATCGCAGCTTTCAACATCATTGGCTTTAACATGTTGGCTTCGGTTGACTGGAATCCCATTCAATTGTTGCGTCAGTTGTTCTGGCTGGCACTAGAGCCGCCACCGCCTGCATATGGCTTGGGCATTCCACCGCTGGCTGAAGGCGGTTGGTGGCTCATCGTGGGCTTCTTGCTCACGATATCAATTATGTTGTGGTGGGCTCGCACCTACAGACGAGCCAGGCAACTCGGCTTGGGCACGCATGTGGCCTGGGCCTTTGCAGCAGCCATTTGGCTTTACTTGGTTTGCGGCTTCTTCCGCCCCATCATGATGGGCAGCTGGTCAGAGGCGGTTCCGTTTGGAATCTTCCCGCACCTAGACTGGGTCTCGGCTATCTCACTGCGCTACGGTAACTTGTTCTACAACCCGTTCCACGCCTTGTCGATTGTGTTTTTGTATGGCTCTGCACTGTTGTTTGCAATGCACGGTGCCACCATCTTGGCCGTCGGCCGTTATGGCGGCGAGCGAGAGATTGAACAAATTGTAGATCGCGGTACAGCGTCTGAGCGTGCGGCCTTGTTCTGGCGCTGGACCATGGGCTTTAACGCCACCATGGAATCCATTCACCGCTGGGCCTGGTGGTTCGCAGTGTTGTGTCCCCTGGTTGGCGGTATCGGTATCTTGCTCACAGGTACCGTCGTTGACAACTGGTACCTCTGGTCTGTCAAACACCATGTTGTACCTGCCTACCCATTGGTCACCCCTCTTGTGGTCGATCCAGCTATTTTGGGAGTGAAACCATGAAAATAATTTTAAAAACTGCACTTTGCCTGATGGCTGCTGTGATGTTGGCGGGCTGTGAAAGACCGCCCATTGAAACAGTTCAAACTGGATTCCGTGGCACGGGCATGGAGCAAATTTACAACCCACGCACACTGGCCAAACAGGCGTCTTTGAACGCAGCACCTGCTGCGCCAGACGCTGCTGACGCAGAGGGACCCAAGGCCAAGGACGTTTACAAAAACGTTCAAGTTTTGGGCGATCTGAGCGTGGGTCAGTTCAACCGCCACATGGCCTCCATTACCCAATGGGTTGCGCCAGAAGCGGGTTGTGCTTATTGCCACAATGTTCAAAATTTTGCAGATGACGACAAGTACACCAAGGTGGTGGCGCGGCGCATGATTGAGATGACGCAAAAGGTCAATCAAGACTACAAGGCTCACGTGGCCGATACCGGCGTCACGTGCTACACCTGCCACCGTGGTAACAACGTCCCAACGCAAGTTTGGACAGCGCCCAAAGATCGCCTTTATGCCAACAGCTTATTGGGTGATTTGGCAGGGCAAAACATTGCCACCAAAGCAGCTGGTTTAACGTCTTTGCCGTTTGACCCCTTTACACCTTACCTGAAGGATGCACAGCCTATTCGTGTCAATAGCGATACAGCCATGACTGGTGCAGGCGCTCATGCCAATCGCGCATCGACCAAGCAAGCTGAGTTCACCTATTCGCTGATGGTGCACATGTCGGAATCTTTGGGTGTGAATTGCACTTATTGCCACAACACGCGCAACTTTGCATCGTGGGAAGAGTCTCGGCCGCAACGCGTCACAGCGTGGCACGGCATTCGGATGGCGCGTGATTTGAACAACGAGTACATCATTCCGCTCACCGACAAGTTCCCGGCAAATCGCCTCGGACCCAAAGGTGATGTGGCCAAGGTGAATTGCAGCACCTGCCACCAAGGCGCTTACAAACCGCTTTATGGTGCTCAAATGGCGAAAGACTTTCCAGAACTTCAGGCCCTCGCAAAGCCTTAAGCTCTGACTCTCACAAGGCCTGCACCCGCTGCGGTTCAGGCCTTTTTTTATGGGGTATTCAGACATGAGCACGCCGCTATCAACAGTTGACAATGGCCAAGTGGTCGTGCTGTTGTTGGCGGACATTTCCCAATCATCGAGGCTATGGGGTTGGTCGCGCATCGTCAAAGGACCCCAAGCTTTGCAAGGCATTCCTGGCTTGCTTTTTTCAAAAGTATTGGGCAGTGGTTATGAGGGCGGCTTTGGACTTCGTCCCAGCCCTTCGCGCCAAGGCATGTTTGGCTTGTTTGAGTCTTTGCAAACAGCTCAAGATTTCATTGAAAACTCCAATGTGCTGCAAGCCTACCAAGAACGCTCTGACGAATTTTGTTGGGCCCTTCTAAAAACCTGGTCATGCCGAGGCAGTTGGGATGGCCAACTGCTTGATGTTTGCGCGGCGCAACCCATCAAGGGGCCTGTGGCGGCGCTGACGCGCGCCTCTATCAAACTGGCCAAAGCACCTGCGTTTTGGCGACATGCACCGCCTTCACAAATCGCACTGGCAGATGCCAAGGGTTGCCAATTGGCTGTGGGTTTGGGCGAAGCACCCTTTGTGCGGCAAGCCACTTTCACAATTTGGGACAGCGTGGCCGACATGAATGCTTATGCGCGTTCTGGCGCGCACCTAGAAGCCATTCAAGACGCAGCACAAAACGACTACTTTTCTGAATCCATGTTTGCACGATTTGTCCCTCTGCAAGTGCAAGGTCAATGGCATGGCAAAGTCTATGCTTAACCCAAGGCACACACCTCGGGTGGTGGTGGTGGGCGCAGGCATTGGGGGTTTGGTGAGCGCACTGGTCTTGGCACACCGCGGCTTGGACGTCACCTTGATTGAAAGCGCAGCAAGCCCCGGTGGCAAAATTCGCCAAGTACAAGTGGATGGCGTGGGCGTTGATTCTGGTCCCACCGTGTTCACCATGCGCTGGGTCTTGGATCAAATGTTGCAAGAGATGGGCACCTCACTTGCCGATATTTTGAAACTCGAAAACATTGGTGTATTGGCCAGACATGCATGGGACGGTAGCCCGCAGACACTCGATTTGTTGTCTGACACAGAACGCAGTGCTGATGCCATTGCAGCCTTTAGCAGCCCCCAAGAAGCAAAACGATTTTTGGGTTTCTGCAAGCAAGCGCGAAGTCTTTATGACACGCTAGAGAAACCCTACATTCGCAGCGAGCGGCCCGATCTTTTGAGCATGGTGGGCGATCTGGGAATTCAAGGCATGGCCACACTCACGGGCCTGGGGCCTTTCGCCAGTTTGTGGCGCAGTTTGGGCAAACACTTTCACGACCCCCGCTTACAACAATTGTTTGGCCGCTATGCCACTTACTGCGGTTCTTCGCCGTGGTCCGCACCGGCCACTTTGATGCTGGTGGCGCAAGTTGAATTGGATGGTGTGTGGTCGGTCTCTGGCGGCATGTTTGAAGTGGCCAAAGCTTTGGCGCAGGTGGGCGAAAAATGGGGGGTGAAACCGCGCTACGGTCAGGCTTGCGCACGCATCCTTACACAGAACGGTCAAGTCAGTGGCGTGCAACTTGAATCAGGTGAAATGCTAGAAGCCGATCATGTGATCTTCAATGGCGATGTGGCCGCATTAGCGCAGGGTCTAATGGGCCCTGCAGTGCAACCGAGCTTTGCCAAAGTACCAGCTCTCCATAGATCCTTGTCTGCTTTCACTTTGTCAATGCATGCTGAAAGCAGCGGCTTCCCTATGGTGCGGCACAACGTCTTTTTCAACCAAAATTACCAGCGTGAGTTTGATGATATTTTTCAACATCGCAGATTGCCTGAGCAAGGTACGGTGTATGTCTGCGCCCAAGATCGCAGCGACGACGGGTTGGCCCAGCCTGGTTTGGAAAGACTTTTGTGCCTTGTCAATGCGCCCGCTGATGGCGATACTCATTCCTTCAATTCATCGGAGATACACGCATGCGAAACCAGCAGTCTGGCGCTGATGCGTCGCTGTGGCCTAGAAATCAAGGCCTCACCGCAACAAGTGGTTCGAACCTTGCCGCAGGACTTTGCGCGCCTGTTTCCGGGCAGTGGGGGAGCACTCTATGGCCAAGCAACACACGGATGGATGTCGGCCTTCGCGCGCCCCTCATCGCGCAGCAAAGTGCCGGGCCTTTACACAGCGGGGGGCAGCGTGCACCCGGGGCCGGGCGTCCCCATGGCAGCCATGTCGGGGCGTTTGGCGGCCGCGACGCTGATGGCGGACCTCGGTTTGACCAAGTCGTCCCGCCGGGTGGTTATCTCTGGTGGTATGTCGACGCGCTAAGCGACGACGGCGAATACGGCCTCTCCATCATTGCCTTTGTGGGCAGTGTGTTCTCGCCCTACTATGCCTTGGCACGCAGCCGCGCAGGCGGTGTTGCCGAGCCTGAAAACCATTGCGCTTTGAATGTGGCGCTGTATGGCAAAGGCGGTAAGCGCTGGACCATGACAGAGCGCGGTCGATCGCACATTTCGCGCAACGCCCAGCATTACCAAATTGGCCCCAGCAGTCTGCACTGGGACGGTCAAGCGCTCACCATTGACATTGATGAAATCAATGTCCCTATCCCCATGAAAGTTCGCGGTCGTGTCACCGTCAGGCCTGAGGGGCTTTGCAACTTTGTCACACCGCTGGACAACGAGGGCTTGCACCGCTGGGGACCTATTGCACCGTGCTCGCGCGTTGAAGTTGAAATGGACAATCCACAGTTTAGTTGGCGCGGTCATGCCTACATGGATTCCAACGAAGGCGATGAACCCGTTGAAAACGGCTTCCAAGATTGGGATTGGGCGCGAGCAGAAATGGCCAATGGCGATACCAGCGTGGTCTACGATGTGCGGCCCAAACAAGGGCCTGGCAGAGTTGTAGCGCAACGCTTTTCACCGGATGGTAGTTACACCGCGTTCACAGCACCAGTGCGACACAACTTGCCTTCTTCGGGCTGGCGGCTTTCGAGGGGCATGTGCAGTGAGTCGAGCCAAGCGCCAGAAGTGCTTAGCACCTTAGAAGACACACCGTTTTATGTTCGATCCTTGCTGCGCACTCAACTGCTGGGTGAGAACGTGACTGCGGTGCACGAGTCATTGGACATTCCTCGGCTGGTGTCCTTGCCTGTGCGCTTCATGTTGCCTTTTAGAATGCCGCGACGTGCCTAGGTGAATTTTTTTCTGTGGCGTGCCAGGGTCCGCTCTCTCTCTCTGGGCCCAAAGCTAGAAGCCAAAGCACCCTCGGTCTTTAGGCCTTCAAGGTAAATGCTTTCAATCTCTGGCGCTGCACGGAGAAGTTCGCGCTCAGCAAAAGGCATGTGCAGCAAAGCTCTGAGTGCAAACAAAATACGCAACCAACCTGGCACCCAAACTCTGCGCTTACGCTGAAGCATACCTTGCACAATGACGCGAGCTGTTTCTTCTGGCGATGTTTCGCTGTTCAAAGGACCTGGCATGGTGGCGCGCAATCTCACAAAGCCGGGATGCAATGCACCTTCGGTGACCAATGGCGTGCGAACCCAGCCCGCATGCACTACCCCCACACCGACCCCATGCGCAGCCATCTCGATTCGCAATGAATTGCCCATGGCCTCTGCGGCAGACTTGCTGGCCGCGTAGGCGGACATCACTGGTGGATGTGCAAAGGAGGACGACGACGCATTGATAAGGACATAGCCGCATTGCTTCATGATGGCTGGCAAGGCAGCTCGAATGGTGTTGAAGACACCAAATACATTGACCTCAAAACACCGCTTCCATGCATCGGGGTCAATGTAGGCCATCGGCCCAAATGCAGCAACACCCGCGTTGGCAAAGACGATGTCGATACGGCCCAACTCGGCCAAGGTTTTTTCAACCACCACCTGCAAGGCTTGCAATTGCGTGACATCGGCTACCCAGTGAAGCGTTTGAGGACCGCAGCGTTGGGCCATTTGCGCCAAGGGTTCTGCATCGCAATCCACCAAAACAGGAACGCCGCCATGGGCCAATACTTCAAGGGCAGTGGCGGCACCAATGCCTGAGGCTGCACCCGTGATTAAGACGACTTGGCCGTCGAGCGTTTTATTTGAAGTTGCCATTTGCTCATCCCATCTAGGACGATCACGCGCGTCAAACCGACTTGGTGACCATGAAATACACAATGGGCAAGGGTAGCACGGTCGAGATGGCGCCGGCGATTTTCCAAATGCGGGACAAGCGCCAATACTCTTCAGTGATCTCTGAATATTGTTGCAACAAAGCGCGTTGTTTAAATTGAATAGGGACCAGAACAAACAGCCAAATCAAGCCTGAAAAAGTGAGCAACCAATAGGACCATTGAATCCAAGGATGGTTGGCACCTCCCCCATAATTTTCTGCCATGCCGTGTCCCGTCCACACCACACCCACTGCGCCTACTAATGTGAACATGAGGTCCGTAATCAGTACCATCTTGTTGCTGAATTGAACGATAGCGTGATTGCGCGTACGCTCAGCCAACAAGGCCCAAACACCACTCACAATCACGTTGCCTAAAAACAAGCACGCGCACACCAAGTGAATGACCTTGAGGTTAGCCGTCATTTGGGGTCGCTTTGTTGGGAGGTCATCGAAGGTACCTCATCAGACTTGGCATTGCGCTGCATGGCTTGATGTTTTTCTGCTTCACGTTGTTGGCGCGTGACTTCTTTGGCGCGACGCAAATCACGAAATTGCCACGTTGCGAAAAAAACACCGGCAACCAGCAACACCACAACTTCAACAATTTTCAAGTCCACTGGCGTAGACCGTTTTAACGCGGTGTTCTCTCGCGTTGTTCTAAACGGCCGAACAAGTCCACCATCCATTCAACACGCTCGTCAAAACTTCGAACAGGCACCATCCAGGGTTTCTCATGGACCAAGGGATTGCGCTCTCTGCTCACAATGTCCACCAAGTAATGGATCGCGGGCACGGGGTTGAGTGTGACAGCCGGCACGGCTGGCGCCTTGACTGCCACAGCGGCTGCGCGTGCCAAAAGTGCCAGCTTGCGCGCGGTAGAAACCACGGTGCGGTGGTTCACAGAATCGAGGCCTTCACGTTCTAATTGTTTGCCAATTTCAGCATAGACCAACCGCGCAGCTTGAATTGCGGGGCGACAGTCCCATGGCAATTCTGCCAAACCAAATTCGCCGCGGCGGTACAAAGCATCTGCTCGCAACAGCAAGCGTTGGGTGAAGCCCGCAATGCGCGAATCGAACACAGGATCGGCCAACCATGCATCAGCGTCCATGCCAATTTCACGGAACCAAGCGCGGGGAATGTACAAGCGCCCCATTTTCGCATCGGCGCCAATGTCTCGAGCAATGTTGGTCAGTTGCATGGCCACGCCCAGCTCGCTAGCGCGTGCAATGGCGGTGTCTGTACTTGCACCCATGATGATGGACATCATGGCACCTACGGTGCCGGCCACTCTGGCGCCATAAGCTTCGACATCGGACAGTGTTTCGTAGCGGCGGCCTTGCGAGTCCCACAAGAAACCATCTAGCAAGGCTTCTAGCAAGCCACTGGGAATGCCATAGCGATGCACCACGATGGTCAATGCGCGGTCTGCGTCTTCGGCGCCAGGCCGCCCTGCATAGATGGCCGCTAAGCGCGACTTCAAATCGGCCATGGCCAAAACCGGGTCATCGCCTTCGTCAATGGCGTCGTCTGCTAAACGGCAAAAAGCATAGAGCGCAATGGCGGGTGGCCGCAAACGGACCGGCAGCAAGCGCGAGGCCGCAAAAAAAGATTTCGAACCTCCGCGCATGAGCGCGGTGCAGGCCTCTAAGTCGTAGGGCAGAGACACCGGTGGCGAAATTAAGCTTGCATTAGGCAAATGATTTGACATCGGGAACCACCGTTTCAAGCATTTTTGCAGACATTAAAACACTGGGCACACCAGCTCCCGGCTGGCTACTGGCACCCACCATGAACAAGCCATCGACATCTTGACTTCTGTTGTGCGGCCGAAACCATGCACTTTGAACCAAGATGGGCTCAAGGCCAAAACCTGCGCCTTTATAAGACCACAAGCGGTCTTGAAAATCTTGCGGTGTAGTGACTTTAGAAGACACCACATGCTGCTTCAAATCGGGCAGCACACTTTCTTGCAGGACCGTGGCAATGGCATCGCGGTATTGCTCGGTGATGCATGGCCAATCGGTCTCGCTGCTGAGATTTGGTACGACAGAAAGCGCATAAAAACTATCGCAACCTTCAGGGGCAAGCGAAGGGTCCGTGGCGGTTGGACGGTACAAATACAAACTGAAATCTTTGGACAGTTTGTGATTTTTGAAAATATCTTGCAGCAAACCTTTGTAGCGTGGGCCTAAGACCATCATGTGGTGCGGCACATCTTCGTACTTTCGATTGGTGCCGAAGTACCAAACAAACAAGCCAGATGAGTATTTGCCCTTGGCAATGCGCTTGTCAGTCCAATGCTTACGGTGTTGCGGCTCAATCAGGTTGCGGTAAGTCCACGCGGCGTCGCCATTGCTAACAACAATGTCAGCCGGCAAGTATTCTCCATTGGCCAACTCAACGCCTTGGGCACGGCCGCCCTCCACACGAATGCGCGTCACGGGTGCGTTGTAACGAATGGGGACTTGGCGCTCATCGAGCAACTTCACCAGTTCGCGCACAATCGCGCCGGTGCCGCCCATGGCCGAGTGCACGCCCCAACGACGTTCCAAGGAATGAATGAGCGAGTAAACGCAAGTGACTGAATAAGGGTTGCCGCCAATGAGCAAGGGGTGAAAGCTCATGACGATGCGCAACTTGGGGTGCTGGATGTGCTGCGCCACCAAACTGTAAATAGAGCGCCAAGCTTGCATGCGCGCCAAATTGGGCATGGCCTTGATCACATCACCAATGGTTTCAAAGGGCACCATGCCCAGCTCGACAAAACCCAGCTGGAAACACTTCTCAGACGCCACCATCAGGTTCTTAAAACCTTGCACATCTTCAGGGCTGAATTTGGCAATTTGATCGAGCATTTGCTCGTCGTTGTTGCTGTAGTCAAAGTGCGTGCCATCGTCAAACCGAATGCGGTAGAAAGGCGACATCAAGCGCAAATCAACATGGTCTTTCATTTCACGGCCGCACAATGTGAACAGCTCGGCAATGAGGTGCGGCAAGGTGATGATGGTTGGGCCTGCATCAAAGGTGAAACCATCTTGCTTGTGCACATAGGCGCGGCCACCAGGCGCATCGAGCTTTTCCAACATTTGAACGCGATATCCTTTGACGCTCAAACGAATGGCAGCGGCCAAGCCACCAAATCCTGTGCCGATCACAATGGCTGTGGGTGCACGATGACTTAACTCGGAGGCTGTGCTCGCAGGGTGGTTTTGATCGCCACCGCCACCGCCTGCGCCACCGTCGGTGTTAATTGACTTGAAGAGATTTGTCATGTGAATCCAAGTGAGCAGGCAATACCGGAGGCACATGTGCGTCAAAGGCTGCAGGCGTTTCTGTGTGGTGATGTTTGCGAATGGCCCAACGCCACAAGGCCGTGGTGTCTAGCGGCAGAACCAGCATGAAATGTTCGACAATGGCCAAGGCCAACATGGTGCCCACCAAGACAGCGCCCACCACTTGTGCGGGTGTGGTGATGGGTTGGTTTGCAAATTCAATTAAGAGCCACAAACAGACACTGGCTGTGAGCACTGCAAATGGAAAAAATGCATTCATGCGGCGACGCTTAAAGAAGCTTTCCAAATACGCCAAATGCGTAGGCAGAAATTCTTCACTCAAATTTCTAACCCCCAAAAATAAGTTCAATTTGGCGCTGGTGCGCATGACCCACAAGACCAAATAGGTGCCCGTACCCACTTGGTTGGGCGCATCCCAAGTGATAGCCACAATGACCAAGCCCACGACAAGAATGGACAATTCGTGCCACGCTACTGCATTGAAGGACGCCATGAATCTAGGCCAGCCTGAAGTGCTTTTTAAGATAGCCGTTTTTTGCGGGCCTGTGATCCAACCGGTGAGAAAAGTTAACTCGTTCCAGCCCCAGGCTAACAAGGCACAAGTGAAAGCGCAGTAAGCGCCCATGACGCCTGTTTGTTGGGCTGTGTGAGACAAACCCGCCAAGGCACCCAGACCCAACGCAGAGGAGATGACCAAGCTCATGGTCACCGCAGTGCGTGACATGCGATTCAAAAGAATCACGATACCGGTGCTGAACCACCAGATAAAAATCGCAAATCCTAATGCAACAAAGGTGTCGGTCATCCTTGGCTTTCAGTGTCTGTTGGCAGGCAATTTACCAAGCAGGCACCATGCGCACATCTGCTGGCAAGGCATGGTGCTTGACAGGCAAGAAGTACAAGCGAAGGAAAGTGAGACCGCCCGAAATGGCCCAACGTGCGCGCTTCAGATTGCCGACCACGCCGCCTTGCGCTTTGGCCGCATTCATTTGAGTTTGCACATGGAACAAGTGAGACAGACCTTCCCTGAAGGCTGGGTTGTCAATGTCCAAGCTAACCGGGAAAACTTGCTTGGTGATTTCGTTGGTGATTCGAAATACTTCATAGTCATAGGAGTCCGACTCCAGACCCATCTCATGGTGCAGCATGGGGCGCGTGTGATCGCGAACATACATGGTGGCGTAGACAGCCAACAAGAAGAAACGAATCCAAAACACATTGCCGCCCCGCAGCAAATGCGGGTTGGCACGCATGATCAAGGCAAACGATTCGCCATGGCGAAACTCGTCATTGCACCAGCGCTCAAACCAGCGAAAGATGGGGTGGAAGCGCTTGTCTGGATTTCTTTCCAGTTGACGGTAGATGGTGATGTAGCGGGCGTAGCCAATTTTCTCGGACAAGTAAGTCGCGTAGAAAATGTATTTGGGTTTGAAGTAGGTATAAGCCTTGGTGCGCTTCAAGTTACCCAAGTCAATGCCTAAACCAAAGTCCTTCAAAGCCTGATTGATGAAACTGGCGTGACGCGATTCATCACGCGCCATATAGCGCATCAGTTGCTTGATGTCGGGGTTTTCAACATTTCTAAAAATTTCGTTGTACAGGATGCAACCCGAAAACTCGGAGGTCAGCGAGGAAATTAAAAAGTCCAAAAACTCTTGTCGCATTTCAGAGCTGACTTGGGAGAATCTTTCGGCCACTTCCCTGGTAAATTCTTCGTCGCGTTGGAAGTGATCGTGGTTGTTGTCGCCTTCGTATTCCGCCATCATTTTGTCCCATTCGGCACGCATCGGAGAGACGTCAAGCTTGTCCATGGCAGCAAAATCTGTTGTGTAAAAGCGCGGGCTGAGCATGGTGCTCTCAACCGCTTTTTGGGATGCTTGTTCAGCGGTGTCAATGCTTGTATTGGCTTGCATGAATGAAATACTCCGGCTTTAAAAGGTGTCTTGAATCAATCCTGAATCATTCAGGTTGCATGGCTAAAAATCTAGCAAATTCCGCTGTATTCGTGGGTCCAAATGACTCTAAGTCGACACGCTGTCCTGTGCTTGGGTCCATCAAAGTGACCCTGCCATCGACACGGGCAATCAAATCAAAGGGTTGCGCTGATCCAATGCCTCTTGAAAAGCGTTCTCGCGCTAAAGCGCGCAGTGCACCGCGCACAAAACCTTGTTCGCCGTACAACACCGTCAGGGTTTGTCCCGAGACGCCATCGGCAACGCGTACGCCCCCGTCTTTTTGATCTTCAAAAATCAATGAGCGCTGGACAGTGGGCGCGGCGGCTAGCTGATCAGGGCCGTTGCCAGTGATGCGGATCAAGCCCACTGAGATGAGTGAGAAAGCAATGATGCCCGCTGAGAAATAAAGGATCCAGCGAGGGAAGCTGTCTGGCGCAATCGGCACGCCGGCTTGAGAAGACTGAACAAGTTGGGCTTGGCTCATGTTGCACTCACATGCATCAAGGCGCCATCACGGCGATCGTTTTGAACTGCGCTTGCAGCTGCCACGGCATTGGCAGCAAGGCCCGTGCTTTGTGTCCATGCATCCCTCAGCTTTTCAGCCACCACTTGGACATCAGCCACCGCACGCAAAGTAGGCTCTGGCTTTGCAATGCGCCATGGCCGCACACTGGGCCACAAATGCACCCAACCTATGCGGTTTGCGCCGTTCAAGGCTAAAGTGATGTCGCCAAATCCGTTTTGATGCGCGCGCACATCGGCAGACACTATTTGCTTGAAGGGCAGGTTAAAAGACACCGTCAAGACGATGCCCAAGCGCATCACCACACGTTTATTGGTCACGGTATAGACCGTGGTACGCGCGGTGAAGTAGGCCAGCGTCCATAAAGTGGCCATGCCAATGACCGCCAATGGTGCAATCCATTTGATGGCCGACAAAACAGCCATGAAGCCTGCACCGCTTTCTAAAGCGGGCCAGGCACACACCAAGATCAAAGCTGCAAAATACAGCGCTAGTTTTTTGAAGTGAAAGGCTGAATAGGCCAAGGCAGCCACATCGGGTGAGCCCTGCCAAATAATGAACTCGTCGCTTGGCAAGCGTTCGGGCAAACCAAACTGCGGTTCAAACTCGTATTCATGACCCAAATTTTCGATCGCCATTATCTTTTCCTCAACAGACTTTCAATTCAACTTCAATTGACACAGATCTGAAACTCAGATCAGCGGTTCGCTGCGCTTTGCATCGGCGTAGAAAGTACCGCCACCGTAATAAGCACTGATCTTTTCCTCTTCCAGTTTGGTGATCTGGTCAGGATTTCTCAGCGCTGGCACAGCCGCAAAATGACGCGCGTACACCGAATGCACTTCAACTTGGTTTCTGCGAATGACTGAAAACATCATGGGCAGCAAAACAGTTTTGCCACCGGCAATTTCCACTTCCAAATAGCGAAACATCATCTCAGCGGAATCGATCCAAATGTCTTTGACGGTTCCGCCTTGCTTGCCGTCGCCCGCCATCACTGGCAGACCACGTGGGTCCACATCTTGTGAGGCTACGGTGTAATCGCTGACCACACGAAGCGGTTGAATCAGTGGTTTGCCATGCCCAGTCATTTCTGGCACATCTTCACGGCTGGAATAAGCGCCGGGGCCAACAGCTGCCAGCATGGCATCACCCTTGGGCTCAATGGGCGCGCCAGAAGTAGGGCTGGTGGCCACAGCGTTGTAAGAAGGCTCTTTGCGCATCAGGTCAGGCACGGTGACACTTCTGCCACCTTCCAACAAGAATGTTTTCGGCTCAGGGATTGGAAAGCCCTTGACCACAGCGCGGCCGCTGCTGCTGGACTCAAGGGGGTAACCCTCGCGGTGTCCTTCTTGAACAAGATAATAAATAAGGCCAGCGAAAAAGATCCAAAACACATACAACAGTATTTGCGCTAGATCGACGTAGCCAGTAATGTTTCCTACGGTTTGCATAACGACTTCTCCTTTTGAACAACTGAATAACTAAATACGAGACTCGGTCAAGCCGAGGGTTTGGGGAACTGCGGGTGAAATACTGCGCTTGACCAATGGGCCAACGGCAATCAGGGTTAAGAACAATAAAAGCATTTCGACGTGGTAAACCATGCTGTAACCCACAGAAGGATCCGTTAAAGCAGGGCCCAAGGCGCCTTGGCTGCTGAGCGTGGTCACGACATCGCGCAATGCACCCCCAATGAACATGGAAAGGCCCGCTGCAGCCGATTGCACGGCGCCCCAGGCACCCAAGGCCAAGCCGATGTAGGCTGACTCCATGCGCATGGCTGTAAACAATGTTCCCACTGCAAACAAGCCACCGCCATAACCCACACCAAATGCGCCAAAGCGAAATAACCAACCCGCTTCAAGCGGTGCCGCGAAAATGACAGCAGAAAAGGCTGGCAAGCCGGCCAAAGCGCCATAGGCTGCCAAACGCATCGGGTCAATGCCACTCGCCAACTTGCGACCTGCGACATAAAAGCCAAGAAGTCCCCCGCCCGCCAACATGGCCGTCAGTGCACTCGTTGCACCCACGCTCAGCTTCAGAATTTCTCCGCCATAGGGCTCCAAAATAATGTCTTGCATGTTGAACGCCATGGTGCCCAGGGCAGTTGCCCACAAGAAACGACGTGCTTGTGGAAGGGCAATGAACTCTGCCCAGACTTCTCTGAAGGGTCTGCGAATTTGAGTTTTCAATGCCGCCACACGCGCTGGGTTGCGAGGCTCTTGCTTCCACAGCGCAAAGCCATTGAGAATGAGCACCACCAAGGCAGTGCCTTGCACCGTTTGAACCAAATATTCTGGCGTGAAGTTAGACAGCAAGACGCTGTAGACCAAACTGCCAAACACGGCACCCACCAACAGCATGGTGTACATCAGCGCCACCACACGAGGGCGGGTTTCCTCACTGGCTTGGTCTGTGGCCAGCGCTAAACCAGCTGTTTGGGAAGTTTGTAAGCCTGCACCGACCAACAAGAATGCCATGGCGGCTGCGCCCTGTCCTACCCAATCGGGCACAGGCACTTGGCCGCGACCCGATAGCACCAAAAGTGCAAAGGGCATCACGGCCAATCCTAAGAATTGAATCAAGGTGCCGCCCCACATATAAGGCACGCGGCGCCAGCCAAAAGCAGATACATGCACATCGGACTGATAACCAGTGACGGCACGAAACGGCGCAACCAACAGTGGGAGCGCTAACATCATGGCGACCAGCCAAGCCGAGACGCCCAGCTCCACAATCATCACCCGGTTCAGGGTGCCAATCATGAGGGCCGTTGTGATGCCCATGGTGAACTTGAACAAAGACAAACGGAGCAAACGCGACATCGGTAAACCTGCGCTGGTCACGTCGGCAAACGGCAACCATGTTGCAGGAAGCTGCTTGACGAACTTGGAGAAAGTCTTGCCGCTCATGAGCGAACCCACTCCATGGCTTTGGATTTATAGAAGCCACTTGAAACTTTGTGACTGCGTGCACATTGCCAGTTGCTCAATGTTGCGTGTGTTTTCATGAGCTGTGCAATGCGCATCTCTGCCATGGGTTCAAGCCAAGGTGCGCGATCACCGCGGGGCAACAAACGGCCCACTGAAATCATGAGTGCCAACAAGGGAGTGCGCGGTGCAAACGTAAACACAATCGATTGGCTGGTGCGCTCAGCCAGTTGCGCCAGTGCATTGACGGCATCTTCTGTGTCATAGTGAATGATGGAGTCCATGGCCACCACGTGGTCAAAGTGACCCAAGCGTTTGTCGAGCATGTCGCCACTGTGAAACTCAACCAAGTGCGCCACATCGGCTGGAATTCTTTCACGGGCCAAGTCCACCAAAGTGGGGGACAAATCGATGGCCACCACTTGAGCACCCAAGCGTGCAGCTTCTACCGCCAAAGCACCCGTGCCACAACCTGCATCCAAAATGCGTTTACCCTTGAGGTCTTGGCCCAGCCAAGAAACCAAAGTAGCTCGCATTTGATCGCGGCCAGCACGCACACTGGCGCGAATGCGGCCAACAGGCGCGTCGGACGTGAGTTTCTCCCAAGCCGCGACAGCCGTCCGATCGAAGTAATGTTCGATCTGTCCGCGACGTTGTTCGTAAGTCATTTCGTTCACAGTCTTGGTCTCAATCAAAACCCAGCAGATCAAAAATATCGCGGTCTTTCATGGGAACCGCAGAATAGGCTTCTCCGCCCAGCCACATGCTTGCAGCCAGTCGCATGTATTCTTTTTGCACAGCCTCCAACTCGGGCGAATACTCCATCTCAAAGAGTGTCGATTTTTTCAAACGGCTGCGGCGAATCACATCCAGATCTGGAAAGTGTGCGGCCAGCTTTAATCCAATGCGATCGTTGTACTTGTCAATTTGATCAGTGGCTGCACTGCGATTGGCGATCACACCGCCCAATCGCACGTTGTAATTTTTGGCCTTGGCGCCAATGGCTTGCACAATGCGATTCATCGCAAAGATGGAATCGAAATCGTTGGCGGTCACAATCATGGCACGGTCGGCATGCTGCAAGGGTGCGGCAAAACCGCCACACACCACATCGCCCAGCACATCAAAAATCACCACGTCGGTGTCTTCTAGAAGGTGATGCTCTTTGAGCAACTTCACGGTTTGACCCACCACATAACCACCGCAGCCTGTGCCTGCAGGCGGGCCGCCCGCTTCTACACACATCACACCGTTGTAGCCTTCAAAGACAAAGTCTTCGACGCGCAACTCTTCGGCGTGAAAGTCAACTGTTTCAAGCACATCGATGACCGTGGGCAACATCTTCTTGGTCAGTGTGAAAGTGCTGTCATGCTTGGGGTCGCAACCAATTTGCAAAACACGTTTGCCCATTTTGGAAAATGCAGCAGACAAGTTGGACGATGTGGTGCTTTTGCCGATGCCGCCCTTGCCATAAATGGCAAAGACTTTGGCATTGCCAATTTTCACATTGGGGTCTAACTGAACTTGCAAGCTGCCCTCGCCATCCAATTTGGGATTGCGTTTCACAGTGGGGAACGGTAGGGTTTCAACATTCATGGGGTAGCTCCTTCATAGACGCCTTCTAAGCGATCTTCCAGTTCTTCACTTACTTGTCGAAGGGCTTGCAAGGTCTCGGCATCGGGTTGCCAATAGTTGCGTTCAGACGCTTCGATCAAACGGTTTGCCACGCGGGCAGAGGCCGTCGGATTCAGTTTGGCCAGACGGTCACGCATGGTGGGATCCAGCATGAATGTCTCAGACAATTGTTTGTAAATCCACGGCTGCACTTGCCCCGTGGTGGCCGACCAACCCATGGTGTTGGTGACATGCGTTTCAATTTGGCGCACGCCTTCGTAGCCATGCTCCAACATGCCTTCGTACCACTTCGGATTGAGCATGCGTGTTCGAATTTCGATGGACACTTGTTCGTTCAAAGAACGAACAGCCGCGTTGCCCTTGGTTTGATCACCAATGTAGACCGGTGGTGTTTTGCCACCTTTGGCCAGCTTGACTGCATGGGTGATGCCACCCAAGGTGTCAAAGTAGTTGTCCACGGTGGTCACGCCCAACTCAACAGAGTCTAGGTTTTGGTAAGTCAACTGCACATCGGCCAACGCGGTTTGCAACAGGGCCGTTTGCTGAACAGCTCGACCCGTACGGCCATAGGCAAAACCTTTGCGACGCTTGTAGGTTTCGGCCAGTTCGCCTTCGTCTTCCCAGCGACTGCTTTCCACCAGGTTGTTCACGTTGGAGCCATAAGCACCTTCGGCATTGCCATAGACCCGCAAAGAGGCTGTTTCTAAATTGCAGCCATGCTCTTGTTGGTACGCCAGCGCATGCTTGCGAATCCAGTTCATCTCTAGCGGCTCGTCAGCCGATGCTGCCAAGAAGGCAGCTTCTGCCAACAACTTGATTTGCAGCGGCATGAGGTCGCGGAAGATGCCTGACAAAGTCATGATCACATCAATGCGAGGGCGTCCTAGTTCTTCTAATGGAATGAGGCTGGCACCCGCAATGCGGCCATAGCTGTCAAAGCGGGGCATGGCACCCATCAAGGCCAAAGCCTGTGCAATGGGAGCGCCTTCGTTCTTCAAGTTGTCACTGCCCCAAAGCACCATGGCAATCGATTCTGGCAAGGGGTTGCCATCGGCACAGTGACGCTCAATGAGCAACTGAGCTTGAACTTTGCCATCCCGAACGGCCAAGGCACTGGGAATTCTGAAGGGGTCAAAGCCGTGAATGTTGCGGCCTGTGGGCAATACGGCGGGTGTGCGCAAAATATCGCCACCAGGCGCAGGTCGGATGTAGCGAGCGTCTAGAGCGCGCAGGATGGCCGAAACCTCCGTGTCAACCGACAGGTGCGCCTGCGGTTCAACCAATTCACGCAATACTTCCAAGCTGGCATGGTTGCGTGGCAAGCCCGCAGCCTTCAACGCCAGCTCTGGCGAGTGACCTTCCACCAAAGCCTCAACAGTTGCACGCGCCAATGGCATGCCGTGATTGGCTTCGGCCATAGCCAACAACATGTCAACCTGTTGGGCGGCGCTCGGCGCACGACCAGCCACATGCAAACCATGAGGAATCAGTGTGTATTCAAGCTCGAGCATTTCTTCGCCCAAGCGCATCACTGCTTTGTCCAAATCGGCACCCATGGCGGCTACATCCCAAGCGGGCTCTGCAGGCACCAAATCAAGCTCCACTGCTTGTGCTTGAATGACTGCTGCCAAGTCAACACATTCGCTGTTACCACGCTCCAACGAACGCCACCGCTCGAGCGATGATTTGAGCTCGTTCAAACCTTTGTACAAACCTGCTTGTGCAATGGGTGGCGTGAGGTAGCTGATCAAGGTAGCGCCAGAGCGACGCTTGGCGATGGCACCCTCTGAAGGGTTGTTGGATGCGTACAAATACACATTGGGCAAATCGTCAATCAATCGATCGGGCCAACATGTGCCACTCATGCCAGATTGTTTACCTGGCATGAATTCAAGTGCACCATGCGTGCCAAAGTGAAGGACCGCGTGAGCTTTGAAATCTTCACGCAAGTAGCGATAGAACGCTGAGAAGGCATGCGTCGGTGCCAAGCCTTTTTCAAACAACAGGCGCATCGGGTCACCTTCGTAGCCAAACGAAGGCTGCACACTCACCAGCACATTGCCAAATTGCTTACCCAACACAAAAATGGAACTGCCGTTGCTGAGTTGACGGCCGGGCGCAGGGCCCCATTGCGCTTCAATTTCTTTGAGCCAGCGCTCACGCTTGACGTGATCGTCGGCAGAGATCAAAGCATGGACATTGGCATCTGCGCCATGCTGTGCCGCATTGCCATACAACAAGGCTTCGCGCAATTCATCTACGCTGCCTGGCACATCTACTTGGTAACCTTGCGCCTTCATGGCGGTCAGGGTGTACCACAAAGATTCAAAAACAGACAAGAATGCGGCCGTGCCAATGTTGCCTGCATTGGGCGGAAAGTTGAACAGCACAATGGCCACGTTGCGTTCTTTTCGCTCGCTGCGTTTCAAGGCCACCATCTTGCTCACCCTGGCCGCCAACATGATGGCGCGCTCTGGGCAAGAGTGCATGTCTTGAGCGGTATTGCTTTCACCAAACGTACAAGCATGGTGACAGCCATTGCACGTCACACCTGCCGCGCCTGGACGTCCTCCAAACACCATCGGGCTGGTCGAGCCATCAAGTTCGGGTATTGCGACCATGATGGTACTTTCAACCGGCAACAAACCGCGGTCTGAACCACCCCATTGGTCCAGTGTTTGAAATTCAACAGGGTGTGCAGCGACATAAGGCACATCCAATTTGGCCAGCACTTCTTCAGCGGCCTTGGCATCGTTGTAGGCAGGGCCGCCAACCAGTGAAAAACCACTGAGCGACACAACGGCATCTACACACACTTGACCATTCTTCATGAAAAATTCATCGATGGCGGGACGCGAGTCCAAGCCAGCGGCAAACGCGGGAATCACGCGCAAACCTTTTGACTCCAGGGCGGCGATCACGCCGTCATAGTGACCCGCATTGCCCGACAACAAATAGGAGCGCAACAGCAAAACGCCCACGGTGCCTTTGACCGGAATGCCTGTTGGCAATGGCAATGCATGGGCATCCTCGCTGAACCTTCCGGCCATGCGCGGGTGGTAGACACCCACCTCTGGATAGTCAACGGGTACTTCAACCTTGACCTTCCCGCGCAATGATTTGCGAGCACCATCGGCACCGCGGTCAATCAGGTGACGCACCATGTTCAAAACATTGTCGTCAGAGCCACCTAGCCAGTATTGCAAAGTGATGAAGTAGGCGCGTACGTCTTGGGCTGTGCCAGGAATAAAACGCAACAACTGGGGCAAGCGGCGCAACATTTTCATTTGCGCTGCGCCGCCCGTAGCAGGCTTGTCTTTGCCACCACCGCCACGCAATTTTTTAAGCAAAGCCATGGGGCCGCTTGCAGGCTTGCTCATGTCAAACTGACCAAAGCGAGTGAGCTGGGTCACTTCTGTGGCACTGGCCATGCAAACCATGGCATCGCAGTTCATGCGGCGTGCGCGCAAATCGTCCAAGATGGGTAAAAAGTGATCTTCAAGGAACAACATGCCGCACAACACAATGTCGGCTGAGGCAATGTCGGCTTTGCATTTGGCAATCAGGGCATCGTTGCCTGTGTACTCCGAGGCAGCGTGGAGGCTCCAAGTTAGGCCTGGAAAATCGCGCTTCAATTGCGCATTGGCGCGGTTGAACGAACTCGCGAAGTGCGTGTCCATGGTGACCACCACCAATTTAATGGGGGTGGTATCACGCGGCGTCGGCTTAAGACTGTGAGTAGTAAGCTTTAGATTCATACAGTGTCTCCGTCGTGATCAAAGTCACGCCGCGTTCGATGGCATATTTTTCGGTATTTCGCCGGGCCTTACCGCGAACGAAAAATGGTATTTTTTTAAGTTCTTTCTCTGCGCCGGCATCCCATGCTGCACTCAGGATGCTGGCGGTACTTTGAGAAGCAGCCTGATTCAAAGCAGGTGCCACAATTTGTTCTGGCACAGCCGATGTTGAAGCTGATGTGACAGCAGCGGCTGCTTGCGCAGTTTGCACATGCACACCTCCACCCAAATGAGAGGGTGCTGCATCTTCGTGAAATTCTGAGTCACCGCGGAACATGCCAATGAGGTGCTCTTCCAAGCCCATCATCAATGGGTGAACCCAAGTGTCAAACAGCACATTGGCACCTTCAAAGCCCATCTGGGGTGAATAGCGTGCTGGGAAATCTTGCACATGCACGGGGGCCGATATCACTGCGCAAGGTACGCCCAAACGTTTGGCAATGTGACGCTCCATTTGCGTGCCCAGCACCAACTCTGGATTCAATTCTGCAATGCGCGCTTCAATCTCTAAGTAGTCGTCGCTGATCAAGGCTTCAACGCCATACAGTTTGGCGGCATCTCGCACCTCGCGCGCAAACTCGCGGCTGTAGGTGCCAATGCCCACGACCGTAAAGCCCATCTCTTGCGCCGCCACCCTGGCAGCAGCCACAGCATGCGTGGCATCGCCAAACACAAACACGCGTTTGTTGGTGAGGTAAGTGGAATCAACTGAACGCGCGTACCAAGCCGCGCGCAACTCTGCTTTGGTCAAGGCCGCTTCAGGGTCAAGCCCAGCCAGCTGCGCAACTTCACGGACAAAGTCGCGCGTAGCGCCAGTGCCAATTGGAATGGTTTTGGTAAACGCTTGGCCAAATTGACGCTGCAACCACTGTGCACTCAAATTCGCAATTTCGGGATACAGCACGACATTGAATTGCGCATCTGATAAGCGCGCAATATCAGCAGGTGTTGCAGTCAGCGGTGCCACCACATTGATTTCAATGCCCATGTCTGTGAGCAACTTGCGAATTTCAGTCAGGTCATCGCGGTGCCTAAAACCCAATGCGGCGGGTCCTAAGATATTGCAACGCGGTTTGCTGCTTGGTGTCTTTTCTATCTGATCCGCTGGCAAAGCCAAGTTGCGAACCAATTGGTAAAAAGTTTCGGAGGCGCCCCAGTTTTCTTTGCGCTGATACGACGGCAATTCCAAAGCCACCACAGGCACTGGCAAGTTAAGTGCTTTGCACAAACCACCTGGATCGTCTTGAATCAATTCAGCGGTGCACGATGAACCCACCAACATGGCTTTGGGCTGGAAGCGCTCATAGGCTTCGCGTGCTGCAGTTTTAAAAAGTTCTGCGGTATCACCACCCAAATCACGCGCTTGAAACGTGGTGTAGGTCACGGGCGGACGTTTTTGCAAACGCTCAATCATGGTGAACAACAAATCTGCGTAGGTATCGCCCTGCGGTGCATGCAACACATAATGAACATCTTCCATGGCCGTAGCGATACGCATCGCCCCCACATGGGGCGGTCCTTCGTATGTCCAGAGTGTGAGTTGCATGGCTCTGGTTCCTTTAAGCGGCTAGGCGCATGCGGCGCACCAAAGGACGGGTGAAGAGTTCGGCCAAGTCGCCTGCCTGATCAAAGCCTTGAATGGGCGTGAACACCAACTCAATGGCCCACTTGGTGGTCATGCCCTCCGACTCCAAGGGATTGGCCAAGCCCAAGCCACACACCACCATGTCGGGGTGCAAAGCGCGGCAACGGTCGAGTTGTTTTTCGACATGTTGGCCTTCAGACAAGAAGGTGCCCTCAGGCAACATGGCCAACTCCATGGCCATGTGCTGACGGTGCAAATAAGGCGTGCCCACTTCCAACAATTTCATACCCAGTTCACGCGACAAAAACCGCGCCAAAGGAATTTCAAGTTGAGAGTCGGGAAAGAAGAAAATACTTTTGCCTTCCAAGTGCAACTTGGCACGCGACAACGAGGCCGTAGCTCTGGCCGTTGGCGCTGCCACTGCGGCATCAAAGCGCTCTGGGGAAACACCAAACGCATTGGCAGCCGATTGCAACCAGGCCGTGGTGCCTTCAATGCCCAGCGGGAAAGGTGCAGGCAACAGGCTGGCACCGCGCGCTTGCAAGGCTTTTGCGGTGTCTGCCAAAAAGGGTTGCGCCAACAACAAGCGTGTGCCGGTTCCGATCGGTGCCTGATCGTCTGCACGCCTTGGTGGGAAAAAGCGCACGCGCTCTATGCCCATGTGATTCAAAATGCGCACAAACTGATCTTCCACCACATCAGCCAAGGTACCCACAATGACCAACTCTTGCGCGGCATCTGCTGCGGCCGTTGGCAAGCCAGGCACCATGGAAGCCAAGCAAGCATCCTCGCCTTGAGTGAATGTGGTTTCAATGCCACTGCCCGAATAATTCAGCACCCGCACTGAGGATGCATGCTGGGCAGAAAGCCTAGAGGCAGCTCGCGACAAATCAAGTTTGATCACTTCGGAAGGGCATGAACCCACCAAGAACAGCAGTTTGATCTCAGGACGCCGCGCCAGCAGTTGATTGACCACCCGATCAAGCTCTGTATTGGCATCGGACAAGCCAGCCAAATCGCGTTCGTCAATGATGGCTGTTGCAAAACGAGGTTCTGCAAAAATCATGACGCCAGCTGCCGACTGAATCAGGTGTGCACACGTGCGTGAACCCACGACCAAGAAGAACGCATCTTGAATTTTTCGGTGCAACCAAATGATGCCTGTTAAGCCGCAGAAAACCTCGTGTTGTCCGCGCTCGCGCAGCACGGGTGCATCACTGCAACCGCCCACCGTTTTAACGGGCACAGGAAAGCTCACAACACTCATGCGGTCACCCCCTGAAATCCTTCATGTTTGACTGCTGTAGCTTCACGCAATTTAGCTTCTTGATCGAGTCGTGCAGCACGCAATTTAAGAATGAATTGCCCAGCATTGACCACGTAGGTTGCATAAGCAGCCAAGGCCAAATACATCAACTCAACACCCTGCAATTTTTGGGTGTACATGGCGTACAAATAGGCCGTGTGAAGGGCCAGTACCAACATGCTGAAAACATCTTCCCAATAGAAGGAAGGCGCAAACAAATAGCGCCCAAACACCACCTTCTCCCAAATGCAGCCTGTGATCATGATGGTGTAAAGCGTCAAGGTTTTAACCACCACGCTCTGATTTGCAATTTCCAGGCCCTCGCCTGTGAACAAATAGCGCAAGACAAAACCAAGGCTTCCCAGAAAAATGAAGAACTGAATGGGCGCCAACAAGCCCTGCACAAAAGTCCAATACGTGCTGTCACGGCGAAGCCGCTCTTCCGGTGTGTAAAGCGGCCGGCGCACCTTGACTTCAGGTGCGCTTGCGCTATTGAACGTGGATCTTTTTTCAGCCATAGAGACAATTTATTCCCTCTTTTGACAAATGTCAACTTAGATTGACGTAACTACTTAGTTACAGTTGCTTCAATACCCGACTGTTTTACTAGGATAAAAATAAGCTTTGACCTAAGTCAATTCAGAGCGTAAAACGGCTCAAAGAAGAAATGAACACGCTGCTGGGCTAAGTTCTTTCACCAAGCAGGAGACAGGAATGGACAATTCAAATCAGAGCAATGGCAACAAGGCGGAGGCGCCCCATTTCCCTGAAAACGGTGAGGCGGGCCATTGGCGTGGCTTCGGTTCCCCGGCCAACAGCCGGTTTAATGGCACGCAAGGCCAGGAGACCATCACAGCAGCCCCAACCACCTCAACCGTGGCCGTTTTGGCGCGCACCATTCAAAGTGAAATCATTCCTCGTTTGATGATGGCCCATCGCACACCGCCAGAATGTGCCATGCCCAACTTGGTGATCCCCTACAGCATCACCTCCACAGACGTCACGAACTTTGTCGGCCTGTTGCTAGAAGGCCGGCAAAATGATGGTCTTGATTGGATCAATGAAACTCGGACCAAAGGCGTCAGCATCGAGTCCATTTTTCTAAACCTATTAGCCCCTGCCGCCAGACAATTGGGCGAGCTCTGGGAAGATGACGAACGTGATTTCACCGAGGTCACGCTTGGCTTGGCTGAATTGCACAAAATTCTGCACCTGCTGCCCTCCATGAGTGAGCTGCACAAGCAATACGTTCCCAATGGCTTGACGATTTTGCTCATGCCCTCTCCTGGCGACCAGCACACTTTGGGCTTGGCCATGGTTGCCGAATTTTTCCAGCGCGATGGTTGGGCGGTCGATGGGGGCACATTTGCAGCCTCCGACAATCCGGCGCTCTTGGTCAAGGCCAAACACTACGATGCGGTCGGATTCTCGTTGGCTACGGGCCTGGGATTTAACCGCTTGCAAGATTGCATTTCAGACATTCGGAAAACGGTTAGCCCCAACAAATTGTGCATAATTGTTGGTGGTCCATATTTTGCGGCCAACCAAGACAAGGTCAGCTTGGTGGGAGCAGATCTCTTTGTTCAGGATGGTAACTTGGCGCCAGATTTGGTCCAAAAATACATTCAGGCCAATGCCTAAACCACTCAACTTAACTTTCTGAAGCAACCCTTATGAACACCAGTTTTCAAACAGCATCGGAGCAATCGCCCGGGCGATTTGGAAATGCACAACGTCTTTTGGGTCACTTGGATGCCAATGTCATCTCCAATTTGATCACCACCACGGCCGACGTGGTACTCGTCATGGACGAGAACGGCCTGATTGAAGACGCGGCATTTGCAAACGAGGAATTGCTCAACATTGGTCGGGCGCATTGGATTGGCAAGCCGTGGGGGCAAACAGTCACTGAAGAAAGTCGAAACAAAGTCAACGCCTTGCTCAGAGACGTTGCCGACAACAAAGGCACCAAGTGGCGGCAACTGAACCAATCGGCAGAGAACGGCACTGACCTGCCTTTGTCTTATTCAGTCATTTCAGTTCCTTCGGGCCATACAGATGGTCGCATGCGAGCCTTGGCTTTTGGCCGCGATCTGCGTCCCCAAGCCGCACTTCAACAAAAAGTAGTCAATGCGCAGCGCGCCATGGAGCGCGATTACTGGCACCTTAAAAACGTTGAGACGCGTTATCGCTTGTTGTTTCAAGTCTCTTCTGAGGCCATGCTCATTCTCAATGCGGACACAGAAAAGTTGGAAGACAGCAACCCAGCCGCTTTTGAGTTGTTGGGAGGAGACCTGCACAAATCTGGTTGGTCTATCTCTTCCAGTTTGGACAAATCAAGCTCGGCGGCTTTGAGCAAGGCCTTTGCAGAACTTCTGGCCAGTGGCCAAACCGCCCCTGTCTCTTTAGTCTTGCCGCAAGGGGGCATCAAGGTATCGGTGCACATTTCGCTTTTCAGGCAAGAAAAGTCCTCGCATTTTCTCCTCCGCCTCATTCCCAACCAGACACGTCCTGCCTTGTCGGCCAACAACCAAACCCGTCAGTTGTTGTCAGAGGTCATGGAGAGCGCCCCCGACGCATTGGTTGTTACCGATCTGAATGGCTTTGTCCTGTCAGCCAATCGCTCCTTTTTGCAATTGGCCCAAGTCAGCAACGAAGCACTGGTACAAGGCGAGCCCCTAGACAGATGGCTGGGTCGGGCTGGCGTGGACATGAAAGTACTGCTGTCAAATTTGAAGCAACGCGATGTGGTCAGATTGTTTGCAACCCGCATGCGGGGCGATCTAGGCTCTGCCACCGAAGTTGAAATTTCTGCGGTGTCTGTTTCTAGCGGCGAGCAACCCTGTTTGGGATTCACCATCCGCGACATCAGTTTGCGCTTGGGCGCCGAGTCCAAATCTAGCAACGATGTGTTCAGATCCAAAGGCCAAATGACCGAGTTGGTGGGCCGCGTTCCCCTCAAAGACATTGTGAGTGAAACCACCGATCTAATTGAACAAATGTGCATCGAAGCTGCACTTGAGTTGACTGGCGACAACCGCTCTTCTGCCGCAGAGATGTTGGGGCTTTCACGTCAAAGCTTGTACGTGAAGTTGCGTCGTTTTGGTATCAGCGTGCCAGACATCGAGCCTGAGGCTTAATCGCTCACATTTTCTTCCGGGCGCTTTTCCAACAGCGTCCTTGGTGTAAACCATAGTTTGTGTAAATTTAACTTGACACCTGTATGTGTCATGCGTAAAAACACATTCTATGACCCTCCCGCAACTTTCCGCAGTCACTGAGTTATTCAAACCTATCACTTGGTTTCCGCCGATGTGGGCGTTTGCTTGCGGTATCGTGGCCTCTGGCGTTGCAATGGATGGGAAATGGTTGCTGGCTGCCATTGGGATTGCTTTGGCAGGCCCTTTTGTGTGTGCCACCAGCCAAGCAGTGAACGATTGGTTTGACCGGCATGTCGATGCCATCAACGAACCGCATCGCCCTATTCCATCCGGTCGCATGCCTGGCCGATGGGGCCTGTACATCGCCATTCTGTGGACCTTGGTTTCTTTGGGTGTGGCCAGCCTCTTGGGCCCTTGGGGCTTTGCCGCCGCGGCGGTGGGATTGATCTTGGCCTGGGCCTACAGCGCACCCCCTTTTCGCTTGAAAGAAAACGGCTGGTGGGGCAATGCCGCTTGCGGCATCAGCTACGAAGGCATTGCATGGACCACCGGCGCCGCCGTCATGGCGGGCGGCCAAATGCCCGACAAACGCTCCTTGCTGCTGGCTCTTTTGTACAGCATTGGCACGCACGGCATCATGACTTTGAATGACTTCAAAGCGGTGCAAGGCGATCGCCAAATGGGCGTGCGTTCGCTGCCCGTGCAACTGGGCGTTCAATCGGCAGCCGGCGTGGCCTGCTGGTTCATGGGCTTGCCGCAAGTGGTGGTGATCATTTTGCTGTTTGCATGGGGCTGCCCATCGCAAGCTTTGGCTGTGACAGTCTTGCTGGGCATTCAACTTTTGATGATGGATTATTTTTTGACGCGTGTGGTTCAACGCGCTCTTTGGTACAGCGGCTTTGGTGTGCCATTTTTTGTCGCAGGCATGATGGTCAGTGCCTTTGCCCTGCGCAGTTTAATTTCTTAAGGTGATGACATGAGCTCAATAGAAACATTCGATGTGGTGGTGGTAGGCGGTGGTCCTGCAGGTGCTACTGCAGCGCACACCTTGGCCAAACGAGGACATTCGGTCTTGTTGCTGGACAGGGCTGGGCGCATCAAACCTTGTGGTGGTGCCATCCCGCCGCGACTGATTAAAGACTATGACATTCCAGACCATTTGTTGGTGGCCAAAGCAAGGTCTGCGCGAATGATTGCACCCAGCAACCATGGCGTCGATATTCCAATTGACAACGGTTTTGTGGGCATGGTTGATCGGTCTGAATTTGACGAGTGGCTTCGTGTACGGGCCGCAAGTGCAGGCGCTATAAGGCGCATTGGCACCTTTGAAAAATTAACGCGCGACGTGGACGGCGTCAGCATTTTGCATTTTGAAGCCCGCGAGCACCAACAACGCGGTGTCGGCAAACCCGCCATGGTGAAAGCGCGCACCATCATTGGTGCAGATGGTGCGAAGTCACAAGTGGCAAGACATGCTGGCGTGACCGGTGCTGCAGAAACGCAATATGTGTTTGCGTACCACGAGATTGTGAAAGCCCCGGCCATCAAGCCTGCTGGGTATGACGACACACGCTGCGATGTGTATTACCAAGGCAAGTTGTCACCTGACTTTTACGGTTGGGTGTTTCCCCACGGCAATACCTTGAGCATTGGCACAGGCAGTGCCGACAAAGGTTTTTCACTGCGCAATGCCGTTGGCGAATTGCGCAATGCCTCGGGTCTGGGCGACAGCGAAGTGCTCAGGCGCGAGGGCGCACCCTTGCCCATGAAGCCATTGAAGAAATGGGACAACAACCGCGATGTGGTGTTGGCCGGTGATGCAGCAGGTGTGGTGGCACCTGCATCTGGTGAGGGCATTTACTACGCCATGTACAGCGGTGAATTGGCAGCCTATGCGGTTGAAAAAGTATTGCACACAGGCGATGCCAAGAATTTGCAAATGGCACGCAAGCAATTCATGAAAGAGCATGGCACCGTGTTTACGGTGCTGGGCATCATGCAATGGTTTTGGTACAGCAGCGAGAAGCGGCGCGAACGCTTTGTCAAAATGTGCGAAGACCGCGATGTGCAGCAACTCACGTTTGAGTCGTACATGAATAAAAAATTGGTGCGCAAAAAACCAATGGCACACGTGAAAATTTTCTTCAAAGACATGGCGCACTTGTTGGGCTTGGCGAAAGTGTGAACCTCGAGGACATTTACCAATCGACCTTGGTGGTTGACATTGCGATTGGCTTTATCGTCATCGAAACTTTTGTCTTGTGGGCCTTTCACCAAATCACAAGGCGCGGCTTGGTGGTTCAAGATGTTTTGTTGACCATCCTTTCGGGCTTGTCACTCATGCTGGCGTTGCGCTGTGCACTCACACCTGGATTCTGGCCTGGCATGGCTTTGTTTTTAATCACGGCGGGCTTAGCCCACGGGGCTGATTTGCGTGCACGCGCGAAAGCCAAAAGAGATGACTACTGACGCGCTATTGAATGCGCCGGCTAGGCAACGTGTCTTGGTGTTGGGCGCCACGGGCACCATTGGTCAAGCCGCAGTGAAATCGTTGCTGCGCGAAGGCCACGAGGTGGTGTGCTTCATTCGCGCTAAGGCAGGCGTGAATGGCAAACTCACCTTGCAAGATTGGCAAGCGAAATTGCCAGGCGCTGTTTTTCGCACAGGCGATGTAACCGACTTAAATTCTCTGACCCAAGATGGTTTTGCAGGCGAGCAATTTGACACGCTCATGTCTTGTTTGGCCTCTCGCACCGGCAACCCCAAAGATGCTTGGGCGATTGACCATGCAGCACACATGGTGGCCTTGAATGTGGCGCAGGCATTAGGTGTGAAACACTTTGTGTTGTTGTCTGCCATTTGCGTGCAAAAACCTTTGCTCACGTTTCAGCATGCCAAACTGGCTTTTGAAGACGCTTTGGTGAAATCGGGCATGCGCTATGCCATCGTCAGGCCCACCGCATTTTTCAAATCGCTGTGCGGCCAAATTGAACGGGTTCGCAAAGGCAAGCCTTTTTTGTTGTTTGGCAATGGCCAATTGACGGCGTGCAAACCCATCAGCGACCAAGATCTGGGCAACTATTTGGCGCAGTGCGTGACAGACCCCGCGCTGCACAACCGAATTTTGCCCATTGGCGGGCCAGGCCCTGCCATCACTCCCCTGCAGCAAGGCGAATACTTATTTTCATTGTTAGGCAAACCGCCCAAGTACAGCCATGTGCCCGTCAAAATGATGGACGTCATCATTGGCGCTTTGTCTTTGTTAGGCCACTTCATACCGCCGTTGGCCAACAAAGCTGAATTGGCCCGAATTGGACGCTACTACGCCACCGAATCGATGTTGGTCTGGGATGAAACCCAAGGCCGCTACGATGCCAACGCCACGCCTTCTACAGGCCAAGACACCCTTTGGGATTGCTACCAAGCCTTGGTGAGCGGCAAAACGTCCTTAGAACGCGGCGATCACGCGGTTTTTTGAGTCTAGTAACGACAGACTTGGCTTCTTTAGCGATAATCGAGGGTTTTGTCTGGCACCTCGATTTTGAACGCACCCAACGCCCCCGCAAGTCTCACTGAACTGGAAGCTGCCAGGGAAAAAGTTCGCCTGTTAGAAGCCGCTTTGGCAGCAGCACGGCACGAGGCGGGCCTCATGACAGACGAAAAC
>OFQS01000006.1_pt1 | contig 53538 bp, 47 predicted proteins | sample 1542861 | NCBI WGS metagenome assembly OFQS01 (sample SAMN05442518, study PRJEB24371) | freshwater metagenome | isolation source: Freshwater Lake | place: Canada: Niagara | collected 2012-08-03 | reverse complement strand
CAACAGATGATGCAGCTTTAGTTGAAGTACTAGGCATTGCAGTAAAGGTAGTACCGGGTGAGATTAGAGCGCTTAAGATAACTACAAAATCAGATTTGGCAGCTGCTACTCAAGTACTTCTACCAAATACCCAAAAACAAATCAGGGTTGGTATTGGAACTGATACTCACGCATTTAGTGATGATAAAAATAGAAAACTATCCCTAGCTGGTTTAATTTGGGAAAATGAAACTGGTTTAGATGGCCACTCAGACGCAGATGTGGCTTCCCATGCTATTTGTGACGCGCTCTTATCTGCTGCAGATCTTGGTGATTTAGGAAGTAACTTTGGCGTTGGCGATGCTAAATATGCTGGCGTAAGTGGAAGCCAGTTATTAAGTGAGAGCCTTGCAAAAATTACTGCTAAAGGTTTTGTAATTGAGAATGTATCTGTGCAGATTATTGGTAACAGACCAAAGATTGCCCCAAGACGTGGTGAAGCAATAACGGCATTATCTAAAGCATTAGGAGGCGCTTTGGTCTCAGTATCTGCGACCTCAACAGATAATTTGGGCTTTACCGGTGAAGGTAAAGGCTTATCAGCGATAGCAACAGCGTTAATAGTTAGTGCGTAAAGGTAAAATTAAATAATGAGCGCACTTAATTTATATGACACAAAAAGCAGAGTTATCGCACCATTTAAACCTTTAAAAAAAGGTGAGGTTGGAATTTATCTATGTGGCGCCACTGTGCAAGCTCCTCCTCATATTGGTCATATTAGAAGTGGTGTTAACTTTGATATTCTGCGTCGCTGGCTAATCACTTCAGGTTTTAACGTAACTTTTGTTAGAAATGTAACTGATATTGATGACAAGATTTTACATAAAGCTGTTCATGAAGAGATTCCTTGGTGGCAAGTTGCAATGAAGTATGAGAGGGCCTTTACTGATGCCTATAACGCATTAAATGTATTACCTCCTACTTATGAGCCAAGAGCTACCGGGCATATCACGCAGATGATTGAGTTAATGCAAAAACTAATTGAAAATAATTCTGCCTACGCACCTGGTAATGGTGATGTTTATCTTGAAGTAAGAAAGCTAAAAGAGTATTTAACTTTATCTAATCAAAAACTAGATGATCTGCAATCTAGTGAGGACGCAGATTCAACATTTAAAAAAGATCCAAAGGATTTTGCATTATGGAAAGCTGCTAAAAAAGGTGATCCAGCATGGCCAACTCCTTGGGGCGCCGGCAGGCCTGGTTGGCATCTTGAGTGTTCAGCGATGGCGCATGCATACCTTGGTGAGGCTTTTGATATTCATGGCGGCGGATTAGATTTAATTTTTCCACACCATGAAAATGAGATTGCTCAATCAAATGCTGCTGGTTATAAATTTGCAAATACTTGGATGCATAATGCTTGGGTAACAACAAGTGGTGAAAAAATGAGTAAATCATTAGGAAATTCACTACAAGTTGTTGAAATATTAAAAAAAGTACGTGGCATTGAACTTCGTTGGTATCTTGGCAGTGCGCATTATCGAAGCATGCTTGAGTTTTCCTTTGAAGCACTTAATGAATCTGCAACCGCATTTAAGCGAATTGAGGCATTTTTAAGTAGGGCAGAAAGTGTTATTGGAAAAGAGATTGAAATAGTAATTGCGGATGAGTTTGCTAACGCAATGAATGATGATTTAGCAGTGCCTCAGGGTTTAGCTTTTATTGCAGAGAGTATGCGAATTGGTAATTCAGCAGGGGATGATAAGAAAGTATTAGCAAAAACAGCTGGTGAAATTAGAGGAGCACTTTCAATATTAGGTTGTGATCCAAAGGATGCCGCCTTTGCAAAAGATAAATCAAATGATGCAGCAATGGATGGACTTATTAAATTAGCGCTAGCACAGCGTGAAGCAGCTCGGGAGCGAAAAGATTTCAAAGCAGCGGATGAAATACGTGATCAGATAGCATCCCTTGGTATTACAGTAGAAGACACAACTAATGGTCCAAGGTGGAGTTATTGATGAAGCCAGGTAAAGCGCGTAAGGATCGTCCAAAGGGACCAAAATCTTTTTCAAGAAGTGGTAGCAAAAGAGTTGAACGCTCTGCTGTAGCGCGCCCTGAGAAAAGAGATAATCGTATAAAAGATAAACGTGATGATCGAAGACCTGAAAAACGTGATGATAGAAGATCTGAAAAAAGAGATGATCGAAAAGGTTTTAAAAAACCGGTAAGGGTAAATGATCGAGAGTTAAAGCGTGATGATCGAAGACCAGAGCGAAGTGAAAAAAGATTTGATCGAAAACAATTTTCGCAAGATGCAGTTGCTGGTAAGAACAGCGTGGTTGAGGCACTTAGAGCAAAGGTGCCAGCAAAAGAGTTAATCGTGGCGATGAAAGTTGAGATCGATGAAAAAATCTCAGAAGCAATCAGACTTGCTAAAAATTCAGATCTTCCAATTAAAGAGATGCCAAGGCGAGCTCTTGAAGATTTAACTGGAAGTGCTAATCATCAAGGTATCGCGCTCGTTATAAAGCCATTTAATTACACAGAGTTTTCAAAGCTGCTCGCAAATGCTAAAAAACCAATGATGTTAATAGGACTTGATGGGATAACAGATCCGCATAATCTTGGCGCTGTTGTTAGATCAGCTGCTGCATTTAACGCAGATGGAGTAGTTATTCCAGAGCGGCGCAATGCAGCAATGACTGGCTCTGCCTGGAAGGCATCAGCTGGCGCAGCAGCGCGTATGCCAATCTCACAAGTTACTAATCTAGTTAGATCAATTGAAGATGCTAAAAAAGCTGGATGTTTTGTTGTTGGTTTAGATGCTGAGGCCGATACCAGTTTGGCAAAGATGAATCTAGCCAGTGAATCAATTTTTATTATTGTAGGTAGTGAAGGTAAGGGATTATCAAGATTAGTTAGAGAAAAGTGTGATCTAGTGGTTTCAATCCCAATGCAATCCTCAGTTGAATCTTTAAATGCCAGCGTGGCAACTGCAATAGTTATGTACCAGGTTGCGGCAGAAAGAAGTAAGTAAATGCAATACACCCGCTTTATTGCCTTAGGTGATTCAATGACTGAGGGTATGAATGATGAGGTGATAAATGGAAAGTATCGAGGTTGGGCTGATCGGGTAGCTGATGGTTTGGCAAAGAATCAGCCAGGTTTTACATATTTAAATTTAGCAATTAGAGGAAAATTACTTAATCAAGTAGTAACAGATCAAATTCCAAGTGCGCTTAAATTTATTGAAGGCAGGCAAACTCTAGTTTCATTTCATGCCGGAGCAAATGATGTATTGCGGCCAACTTATGACCCACAATTTTCACTTGCCCAGTATGAGAAAGGTATTAAAGAGTTAACTGATGCTGGAGCTACTGTGATTATCTTTACCGTAGTAGATAAAGTTGAAGGAAAAGGGAAAATTGCCAAACTTTGGCATGAAAGATTTAGTGCCTTTAACGATCACGTAAGAGTAGTTGCAAGTAAGTATCCAACAATTTTATTTGAAGGTAAAAAGGCAGAGTTTTTAAATACTCAAAGTTTTTTATCCTCTGATAGATTACATATGAATTCAGAAGGTCATAGAAGATTAGCTAATGCAGTTTTAGAAGGTTTAGGTTATGAGTTTGATCCAAATTGGAACAGTAATATCCCGCTTGATAATGGAAAAAAAATAACTATAAAACCTTTATCTAATATCGCTTGGGTAGTTACTTTCTTAATTCCGTGGATTTGGCGCAGGCTGCGAGGAAAATCCTCTGGTGATGGTAGAAAAGCGAAGCATTCTGAGCCAATTATTTGGCCTGCACGCTGAGTTAGCCTTCTGATTACCACCCGTTAACCTTTATAAAGCAAACTACGCATGTGAGTCAACATTTAATTGCTACTAATCCCCGTGAGAGGTTAATTGATCGAGAGATCAGTTGGCTTGCATTTAATGAGCGTGTATTAGAACTAGCTGAAGATGAAAGTAATCCGTTACTTGAGCGTTGTCGTTATCTTGCGATTTTCTCTTCAAATCTAGATGACTTTTTTATGATTCGAGTGGCCACACTTAAGCGAAAATTAGAAACCGGAGTCACTAAGAAAAATACCGCAGGTTATTCACCAATTGAGTTAATGGAAGAAATATCTAAAAAAACTAAAGAATTAATCTCACGTCAATCAAAATGTTTTCATAATGACCTTATGCCAAAACTAGCTCAAAATGGTATTGAAATTACAGATTGGGAAAGTTTAGATAACGCAGAAAAAGAGTACATAAATAAGATCTTCACAAAAAAGATTTTTCCAGTACTTACTCCTCTAGCAGTTGATCCCTCTCATCCATTCCCATATATCTCAGGGCTTTCACTTAATTTAGCGGTACTTGTAAGACAACCAGATACAAAAGAGGAGTTATTTGCCAGAGTTAAGGTTCCGGCTTCATTACCAAGATTTATTGAAACAGCTGAGTTTACCGGAGCTAAATTTATACCCCTAGAAAAAGTAATTATTGCTAATTTACATCAATTATTTCCAGGTATGGAGATTGAGGATTATTACACCTTCCGAATTACTAGAAATGCCGATTTGGAGTTAGATGAGGATGAATCAGAGAATCTTTTAGAGTCAATGGAACAAGAATTACTTCGCCGTAAATTTGGTCCACCAGTTCGACTTGAGGTTGCAAGTGATATTGATTCTGATCTACTTAATAAACTAAAGGTTGAATTATCGATTAAAGAAGAAGATATTTCCCGCTATAAAGAGCCACTTGATTTAACTGGACTAAATCGTATTGCTGATTTAGATCGACCAGAATTAAAGTTTGCACCGTTTAAAAACCAGGTTGCCCAAGAATTTAGAGAAATTGATTTAGATTCAAATGATGAATTTTTTGCAGCAATTAGGCGACATGAAATACTTCTACATCACCCATATGACTCATTTAACTCATCAGTTGTAAGGTTTTTAGAGGCAGCAGCAACTGATCCACATGTGCTGGCAATTAAACAAACTTTGTATCGAACCTCCGGTGATTCACCAATTGTTAATGCCTTAATTGAAGCTGCTGAGGCAGGTAAGCAAGTATTAGCTGTCATTGAAATCCGGGCTCGCTTTGATGAGCAGGCAAATGTTAGATGGGCTAGAAAATTAGAAGATGTTGGAGTTCATGTTGTCTATGGACTAGTTGGTTTTAAAACTCATGCCAAATTATCTTTAATTGTTCGAGAAGAGGGAAATGCAGTTCGAAGATACTCACATGTTGGTACAGGTAATTACAATCCAAAAACTGCCCGTATGTATGAGGACCTCGGATTACTTAGCGCAGATGATCAGTTAGGTGAAGACTTAAATAAACTATTTAATCAACTTTCTGGTTTTGCACCGCAATACTCATATGACCGCTTACTAGTAGCACCTCGCACAATTCGCTCCGGTCTACTTGAGCGAATTAATCGAGAGATCGAGAATAAAAAAGCTGGCAAACATGCATTCATTAGGCTAAAACTAAATTCACTACTAGATGAAGAGTTTGTAGAAGCACTTTATGCAGCATCAATTGCCGGTGTTGAGATTGATTTAGTTGTGCGCGGAATTTGTTCACTATTACCAGGCATTCCAGGAGTTTCAGAAAATATAAGGGTCAGATCAGTTTTAGGTAGATTTCTTGAGCATTCTAGAATTTTTCATTTTGCCAATGGTGGAGATGATGAGATTTATATTGGTAGCGCAGATTTGATGGATAGAAACTTGAATCGAAGAGTTGAATCATTAGTTCGAATTACTAGGGCAGAGCATAAGAAGACTTTAATCAAAGCCTTTGATTTATATGTTTCATCAACTACCTCCGGCTGGCACTTATTGCCAACTGGTAAATGGTTAAGGGTTGCTCAAAATCCAGATGCATCACCTATGAATGATCTACAAGCAGTGATGATTGATTCTTACCGAGTTAACCAATGAGCTCAACAATCTTAGCTGCCGGTGCGGTTGTCTGGCGCAAGAGTGAAAAGAAAAAAATAGAGGTAGTAATAATTCATCGACCAAAATATGATGATTGGACTTTTCCTAAAGGTAAAACAGAGATTGGTGAGCCATTAATATCTTGCGCTCACCGTGAAGTTTTAGAGGAAACTAATATTGAAAGTGCCTTTGGCCCTTACTTAGGTGAGGTTGAATACTCAACTACAGATGGTAAAAAGAAAGTATCTTTCTGGTCAGCAAAAGCAATTAAGGAAAAAGAATTTAAAGCAAATGCGGAAGTTGATCAAATAAAGTGGGTCGAAGTTACAAAAGTTAAGAGTTTGCTAACTCTTGATACGGATAAGAAAATTCTTGAAAAATTTATTAATATAGAACTAGACACTAAACCGTTTATATTACTTAGGCATGCCAAAGCAATAACTAGGGATGAGTGGCAAGGTGAAGATGATGATCGACCTCTTGATTCCTATGGTCAAAATCAAGCTAAAAGATTATTAGCAATTTATCAAGTGTTTAATCTTGAAGAAATTCACAGCTCAGATGCTGTTCGTTGCTATGACACTGTTAATCCAATTACTAAAGGATTAAATTTAAAATTTGAAGTCACAGGAAAACTTAGTGAAGATACCTATAAAAAAGATAAAGAGAAAGCATTTGATTACGCCAAAGAGTTAATTAAATCTAATCTAAGTGTTCTAATTTGTAGTCATAATCCAATTTTGCCTAAAATGCTTAATAAGTTAACAAAAAAATCAGAGGTTGACGCTGATGAGGATAAGTTATCTCCTGGTGATGGCTGGGTAATTCACCGTATTGGTAAGGAAATAATTCAAATTGATCGAATTGATGCACCTAGCTTTTAAGCTTCCATCCAATCCATCCATTTAAGAACAACACCTTCTCGAAGAGCCCAAGGGCATATCTCTAATTCTTTAATATCAAGATTTCTCATCACGCTCTCAGCAACAAATGCTCCAGCAACAATTTGTGAAGCTCTATTTTCAGATACCCCGGGTAACTTTGCTCTTGTAGATTCATCCATTTCTGAAAGTTTTGCAGATATTTTTCTTATAGCTTCAACTGAAATATTTTTTCCAGAACCATCAAACCAATCACCAGATAGGCGAGCTAAAGTTCTAAGAGTTTTACTAGTTGCAATAGCGCGGTCAGTATCTTGATGCTTAACCAATGATGGAAGTATCTGCTCTAATTTATTTTCAATATGATCACGCAAAGCTCTTATACTTTTATCAGTATATGGATCACCTTTTAGGAAATTTTTGGTTAACCGAGCTGCCCCTAGTGGCAGTGAGGTAGCAATCTCAGGAGATTCATCAACTCCAACTGCCATTTCAAGTGAGCCACCACCAATATCAATTACTAATAGTCGCCCACTAGACCAACCAAACCAGCGCCTTGCTGCTAGAAAAGTTAACTTAGCTTCTTCCTCGCCTGATAAAACTTGTAAATCAATTTTAAAATCTTTATTAATTGAGTTAATTATTTCTTCACCATTACTTGCTTCTCTAAGAGCTGATGTTGCAAATGGTAGAAGTTCTTGAGTTTGCACAGAGGCTGACTGCTCAATAGCTCTTTTAATGCTACTTCGTAACTTTTCAATACCTTCATCAGAGACTAAATTATCTTCAGAAATGTATTGAGTTAATTTGAGTTCTTCTTTGTAGTTAAAGGTTGGGTTTGGCCTAGCGCCAGGGGATGTATCAACAATTTGTAAGTGCACAGTATTTGATCCGACATCTAATACACCAAGGCGCATACGGGCAACCTACTAGATTTACTCACTAATTCCTTGTGTGCTCTACCGTGATTTATTCATGGCATAATTACGCCCTCAACCCGCCTCTCTAGCTCAGTGGTAGAGCAGCCGCCTTGTAAGCGGCAGGTCGTCAGTTCAATCCTGACGGGGGGCTCCATCTTTATCTACTTATTTTTTATTACCAATCAAAGTAGAGTTTAATTATGAAATCTAACGACTTTGATGTTGTCATAATTGGTTCAGGATTTGGTGGCTCAGTTGCAGCCCTAAGGCTGACTGAAAAAGGTTACAAAGTCGCTGTCTTAGAAGCAGGGCGAAGGTTCTCTGATAAAGATTTTCCTAAAACTTCTTGGCGATTATCTAGATTTTTATATCTACCGCGTCTTGGCCTGCGTGGTATTCAGCGAATACATGTATTACCTGATGTTTTAGTTTTAGCCGGCGCAGGTGTTGGTGGTGGCTCACTTGTTTATGCAAATACTTTATATAAACCACCAGCCTCCTACTTTGAAGATAAACAATGGAAGCACATCACAGATTGGGATGCTGAGTTAACTCCTTGGTATGACCAGGCATCTCGCATGTTAGGTGTTGCGCAAAATCCATACTTTTCACCATCTGATAAAGCGATGAAAGAAGTGGCAGATCAAATGGGAGTTGGCCACACATTTAAATTAGCTCCCCTTGGTGTTTATTTTGGCGATGGTGCTGGTTTGAAATCTAAAGATCCATTTTTTGGTGGAGTTGGCCCAGATAGAAGTGGTTGCTTGCAATGCGGTGCTTGTATGACTGGATGCAGACATAATGCAAAAAACACATTACCTAAAAATTACTTAGGCCTTGCTGAAAAAGCAGGAGCTAAAGTATTTCCAGAACATACTGCAATTAAGACAGAGCAATTACCTGATGGTAGTTGGAAGATTACTGCTCGTAAAAGCTCTGCCTGGTTTGGGGGAAAGCGAAGCTTTACCGCCTCCCATGTTGTAGTTGCAGCTGGCACATATAACACCCAGAAGTTATTACATAAAATGAAATTAGATCAGGTTTTGCCAAAGATAAGTGATCAGTTAGGTAAGTTATCTAGAACAAATAGTGAAGCACTAACTGGAAGCATTATGCCTAAGGGTGGTACTGATTTTAGTAAGGGTTCAGCGATTACCTCTTCATTTTTTCCAGATGATCACACCCATGTTGAGCCAGTTAGATACGGTAAAGGTAGCAATTTTATGGGAATGCTGCAGACGGTAATGACAGATGGTGTAAATATTAAGGATCGTAGAAAACAATGGCTTCGACAGATTATTACTAAACCATCACTTGCTTTAAAGATAATGGATGTTAGAAAGTGGAGTGAGCGAACAGTTGTTGCCCTAATTATGCAAAATGTTGATTCAGCAATTAGCGTGCAAGCAAAGCGTGGCTTATTTGGTTACCGGCTAACATCAAAGAATGATTCCTTAACGCCGAATGCCACATATATCCCGGCTGCTAATGAGGTTGCTCGTCGAGTAGCAGAAAATAATGGCGGTATAGCTGGTGGTCATATTGGCGACTTAGTTAACGCACCATTTACTGCTCACTTTGTTGGTGGTTGCGTAATTGGTGATTCAACTGCAACCGGTGTGATTGATCCATATCATCGTGTTTATAACTACCCAAGTATGCATGTTGTCGATGGCGCATCCGTTACCGCAAATCTTGGTGTTAATCCATCACTAACTATTACTGCCCAAGCAGAACGTGCATTTTCAATGTGGCCAAATAAAGGTGAGATAGATATGAGGCCAGCACAGAATTCACCATATAAAAAAGTTAATGCAGTTATGCCAATCACTCCATTTGTGCCAAAAGGCGCAGTTGGTGAGTTAAGAGTTTCTTAAGATCTTTGCTTGTCTTTTTGCTCGCCTATTTGGCATCTTAGTAATTGGAAAATCTAATGTTTTATAAAAATCTTTAATTACTTCCTGCATTAATTTAGTTTTCTCATGCACAACACCATGAGAGGTGCCTGGAATAACTGCAAGTCTGCCATTAGGAATCACTTCATACATTTCAAATGTCATTTTGCTAGTAAATGGCTCATCATCAGCTGCTAAAACTAGAACTGGGCATTTAATCTTTTTTAATTGAGATAGTTTAATTTTTGGCTCAGTTGCCCAGACTTTAAATGCTCGAGCTTTAATCTCAAGTAATAACTTAGGATCTTGTTTTGTCATCTTTACAAAATTAGTGATCTCTTCATCACTTGCTTCAACTTTGCTTAAATCAAAGGATAAATCAGCATCGTAGGTGTAGTTCATGCCAATACCTACTAGAGATTTAATTAACTTTGGATACTTTATTGCAGCTAGTAAACCAATATTGCCGCCATCACTATAACCAATAATATGGACCGGTTTTTTAACAACAGTTTTAATAAAGTTAACAAGTTCTTTAACTTGAAAATCAAAGTGCATATAGCCAGATCTAACTTTGGTATAGCCATGTGCGCTTCGATCATATGCGTATGGTTCATGAGTTTTAGCAACAGCTGGAAGTATTTCTTTTTCCCACTTAGCGCTGTGGCTTAGTCCGCCGTGAAGTAAAATAACCGGCTCACCATTTTTTTTCCACTTAAGTGACCAGAGTTGATGTCCATCTACTTCAATAAATTTAGCAAATACTGGCTTTGCCATATTTAATATGAATCCATAATGTGGCGATTACCGCGATCAAAAGTTAGATAATTCCAGGTCCAATCTGCCATTGTGCCAATTTTATTTCGCCCACCTAATAGATAAAACAGATGTAGCCATAGCCAAATTAGCCAAGCAAGGGCGCCGGCAATCTTTATTCCTTTAACCTGCACAATTGCTTTATTTCGACCAATTGTTGCCATTGATCCTTTATCTAAATACTTAAAAGAGGCGAGAGCTTTATGTTGGGTTAAGCGTTTAATCTGTTTTGCTATAAATTTTCCTTGCTGAATTGCAACAGGTGCCACCATTGGCAGTGGTTTTCCATCTTTGCCTAATGCCCCAGCGATATCACCTAATGCCCAAACATTTGGATAATTTTTCACCTGCATACTTGGCTCAACTACAACTCTATTTCCAGCGGTAGGAAGATTTAATTGCGCCATCGCATCAGCACCTTTAACTCCTGCGGCCCAGATTGTGATTTCAGAAGGCAAGTTGCTTTGATTACTTAATACTATATTTCTATGTTCGACGGCTTTTACCGGTGAATTAAGAATTACTTTAACCCCTAATTTTTCTAAATCTTTTTTTGTCCGTTCAGATAAAGAAGGCGCAAATGTTGGTAGCAATCGTGGACCTGCCTCAATTAAGTTGATATCAATATGAGCAGCAGCATGTGCTTGATCAGATTTAAGTGGTCCTCTAATTAATTCTGCGATCGCACCTGCCATCTCAACTCCAGTTGGCCCGCCCCCAACTACTGAGACAGTAAACCTGGTGTTATCTTCAAACCTACAAAGATCTTCAAACCTTCGCATAATCTCAGCTCTAATTGTTAGCGCCTCATGAACAGATTTCATTCCAAGTGTGAATTCTTTAACGCCAGGGATTCCAAAATCTGCCGTAGTTGAACCGAGTGCGATTACTAAGTGATCAAATTTTAATATCTCACTGCTATCTAGCTTTACCTCTTTGTTTTTATGATCAATTGAAATTGGTGAACCCATTCGAAACTTAACATCAGTTTTACGAAGTGCTCCTCGTATGGGATAGGCCACATGATCAGCAGCTAAGCCTGCAGTTGAAACTTGATAAAGAAGTGGCAGAAAGGTTTGAAAGTTATGTCGATCAACCACAGTTACATCAGCAGTTTTAGCCATGGCACGGGCTGCAGTTAAGCCACCAAATCCGCCACCTAAAATTACTACTTTTGGTTTAATCATGAGGGTAAGTCTACAGTTGTCATCATGAGTGATGTGCGCAAAATATTAGTGACTGGGGCCTCAGGCTATGTTGGCGGACGGTTAGTTACTTCATTATTAGAAGATAACGCCCAAGTTCGTGTATTTGTACGCGATGCAAATAAGGCACAAAGTCATTCTTGGGCTTCAAAAGTGGAAATTGCAGTTGGAAATGCCTCTGATTATCAATCAACTCTAAAAGCATTAACTGGTATTCATACCGCTTTTTATTTACTACATTCAATTAATTCAGGAACAAATTTCGACAAAATTGAATCTGAGATGGCGCGTGGTTTTGCAAAGGCCGCACAAGAAGCAAATGTTCAGCAAATAATTTATTTAGGTGGCATAAATAATGATGCAAAAACTAGTAAGCATCTAAAATCTCGAGCAAATACTGGTAAAGAGCTAGCCACAACAAATGTTGCTGTCCTTGAGCTTCGAGCTGGAATTATTATTGGCTCAGGCTCAGCCTCCTTTGAAATGCTTCGCCATTTAACTCATCGCCTACCAATTATGACCACACCTAAATGGGTTATGAATCGAACCCATCCAATAGCTATCAGAGATGTGCTTTGGTATTTAAAAAATGCTGCAAAGTTAGAAAAACCAGTCTCAGCAGTCTTTGATATTGGTGGGCCTGAAGTTTTAACTTATGCAGACATGATGCAAAAATTTGCTAAATTATCTGGGCTTAGAAAGCGATTAATAATAAAAATTCCGGTACTGACTCCAAATCTTTCAAGTCTTTGGATTGGCTTTGTTACACCAGTACCAACATCACTAGCTAGGCCATTAGTGGGCTCATTAATTAGTGAGGTAGTAGCAGATCCTGCAAAATCAATTGATAAATTAATTCCACCACCTCCTCAAGGTTTAATTGATGTTGAAAATGCAATTAATCTTGCTTTAACTAAGGTTTCAACTAATTCAGTGGATACCCGCTGGTCTGATGCCACACTGCCAACTGCGCCTTGGCAAAAAGCCCAGAGTGATCCTGATTGGGCTGGAGAAGCTTTATATAAAGACACCAGAGAAAGAGTTACCGACGCATCAATTGAAAGTTTATGGAAAGCGATTGAGGAAATTGGTGGAGATAATGGTTGGTATGGCTCTGATTTTCTTTGGTATTTACGTGGCCTAATGGATCGCATGATTGGCGGCGTTGGATTAAGAAGAGGACGGCGGGATCCAATTCATTTAAGAGTAGGTGATTCATTAGATTTTTGGCGAGTTGAGTCACTAGAGCATGAAAAATCTTTAAAACTCTATGCCGAAATGATTATTCCAGGTAAAGCATGGCTTGAGTTTAGAGTTCGAAAAATGGCAAACGGCAAGAGTGAAATTATCCAGGAAGCAAGTTACTCACCGCGTGGGCTAGGTGGACAGCTTTATTGGTTTGCAGTGATGCCACTTCATATCTTCGTCTTTCCAACCATGATACGAAACTTAATTAGAAGCGCTAATCGAAAAGATTATGCAGCGGCAAATCCTTTACCTTCTTCTAATCTTTAGTTAAATAGATAGATTCCGCCACGCTAAAGCGGTAATCAAAGACTTTTGTCACCCCTTTCTTTTAAGATACTCCTATGTCTGAATCTTTCGCACCCCTTAATGAACAAGCAGCCAATGGGCTTAGTAAGCTTGAAATTGAGATGCTTGATTTTGAGCGAACCTGGTGGCGATACGCCGGTGTTAAAGAAAGCTCAATTAAAGAGTTATTTAATTTAACTCCACCTGCTTACTATCAATTATTAAATAATTTAATTGATCGAAACGAAGCATTAATTGCAGAGCCAATATTGGTGAAGCGTCTGCGTCGTCTGCGAGATAGCCGAACCGCTCAGCGATCTAGTAGCAAACTCGGCTTCTCCCTCTAACTAAGCACCGCTTTACCCAGACCTGCGCTCATTTGGCGCATTGGGAATAAATCCTCTAGATTTACCCTTAGCACTCTAGGGGTGTGAGTGATAAATACACCTGATCGAAAACTTTTAGCAAAACCACAGCAATAAAAATAGAGGGAGAAAATAAAATGGCAAAAATGATTGCCTTCAATGAAGAGGCTCGTCGCGGATTAGAGCGCGGCATGAATGTATTAGCTGATGCGGTCAAGGTAACCCTTGGGCCCCGCGGTCGAAATGTTGTTCTTGAGAAAAAATGGGGAGCGCCAACAATTACTAATGATGGTGTCTCAATTGCTAAAGAGATTGAATTAGATGATCCATGGGAAAAAATCGGTGCAGATTTAGTTAAAGAGGTAGCAAAGAAGACTGATGATGTAGCAGGAGATGGCACAACTACTGCAACAGTTCTTGCTCAAGCAATGGTGCGTGAGGGATTACGTAACGTAGCAGCTGGCTCAAACCCAATGTCACTTAAGCGCGGTATTGAAAAAGCAGTTGAAGCTATATCTGATGAACTATTAAAGATGGCTAAACCAGTTGAGACTAAAGAGCAGATTGCAGCAACTGCATCTATTTCAGCAGCTGATACAACAATTGGTGAAATGATCGCAGAGGCAATGGATAAGGTTGGTAAAGAGGGCGTAATTACTGTTGAAGAAAGTAATACCTTCGGCCTTGAACTTGAGCTAACTGAGGGTATGCGTTTTGATAAAGGATATATCTCAGCATATTTTGTAACTGACACTGATCGTATGGAAACAGTTATGGAAGATGCTTACATTCTGATTGCAAACTCAAAGATTACAAATATTAAAGATCTAGTTCCAGTACTTGAGAAGGTAATGCAAACTGGTAAGCCGCTAGTAATTATTGCTGAAGATGTTGAAGGTGAAGCACTTTCTACATTAGTAGTAAATAAGATCCGCGGCACATTTAAATCAGTTGCAGTTAAAGCTCCAGGTTTTGGTGATCGTCGTAAGGCGATGCTGCAAGATATTGCAATTTTAACTGGCGCTACTGTGATCTCAGAAGAGGTTGGTCTGAAATTAGATCAAACCACACTTGAACTTCTTGGAACTGCTCGAAAGATTGTAATTGCTAAAGAGGAGACCACCATTGTTGAAGGTGGCGGAGATGCTGAGCAAATTAAGGGCCGAGTTAATCAAATCAGATCTGAGATTGAAAAAAGTGATTCAGATTATGACCGCGAGAAACTACAAGAGCGTCTTGCAAAGTTAGCTGGCGGTGTTGCAGTTATTAAAGCTGGCGCTGCTACTGAAGTTGAACTAAAAGAGCGCAAGCACAGAATCGAAGATGCAGTGCGTAATGCTAAGCAGCGGTAGAAGAAGGAATTGTTGCTGGTGGCGGCGTTGCATTACTACAAGCTTCAAAAGTTGCTTTTGGTAAATTAAAACTGACAGGGGATGAAGCAACTGGCGCCAAGATTGTTGAGTACGCAGTTGAGTCACCGCTTAAGCAGATTGCAATTAATGCTGGCCTTGAAGGTGGCGTAATTGTTGAGAAGGTTCGCGGACTTGAAACCGGTTTTGGATTAAATGCTGCAACTGGTGAATATGTTGACATGATTAAAACTGGAATTATTGATCCAGCAAAGGTAACAAGATCTGCACTGCAAAATGCAGCATCAATTGCCGCACTGTTCTTAACTACTGAGGCAGTAATTGCTGATAAACCAGAACCAAAATCTGCTGCGCCAATGCCTGGTGGCGATGGTGGCGGGATGGATTTCTAAAATCCGATAGCAAGTTAGAAAAAGCTCCCGCCTAAAAACGGGGGCTTTTTCATTTTAATCATTAGCAGATTACAATATAACTATGGCTAAGAAAAAATCATTGTTTAAAAAGCTGCGCAAATCTGGCAGTTCATTGGTGGCAGAACCTGAGGCACCAGTAGATGATGTAATTCTAGAAGCACTTGCTAAGCCAAAAGTTGAGCAGGTAGTTGCTCCTGCAATTATTAGAAAACCTTATATTGCGCCAGAGAAAACCTATCCTGCAGTTACTAATGTTGAAGTAAATAAAAATGATATTTTCGGCGCCCTAGATATGGCAAAGCAAGCAGTAATCGAAGATGCTGGAAAGCGTGAGTATGTTGGAGAGTTTTATTCAATTGATTCTGATGAAGAGCGAATTGCTACATATCTTTTTGAAGCAAAACTTCCTGGCTATGACGGCTGGCGATGGGCGGTAACTGTTGCAAAAGTTGATGAGCAAAGTGCGCCAACGATTTGCGATGTAGTTTTATTACCAGGTACTAAAGCACTACTTGCCCCTAATTGGATTCCATATTCACAAAGAATTCAACCTGGTGATCTTGGTGTTGGCGATGTTGTGCCAACAGCTGCTGATGATGAGAGATTAACTCAAGGTTATGCCGCACTTCCTGAGGATGAAGAGTTAGATATAACTCAACTATTTGAATTTGGTTTAGGTAGAGCAAGAGTTCTATCTGTTATTGGCCGCGATGCAGCAAGTAAGAGATGGTATGAAGGAGATCGTGGTCCTAAAACACCAATTGCGCGATCTGCTCCTAAGCCATGTCAATCCTGTGGTTTCTTTATTCCAATTGCCGGCTCACTTAGAACTACCTTTGGTGTTTGCTCAAATGCGATCTCACCAGAGGATGCACGGGTGGTCTCCTTTGATCATGGCTGTGGCGCGCATTCTGAGGCGCTAATTAAGGCTGAATAAACCCATTACCGCCCGCCACAGTTGGTGGGTTAAACTAAGCACCTGCCCATCTAGAGATGGCCTAAACGAATATAAAAAATTTGAAAGGAGATACCAATGCCTAGTGGCCGCGTTAAATGGTTTAGTTTAGAAAAAGGTTTTGGCTTTATCTCAAATGATGAAGGCGAAGATGTTTACCTTTCAGCTGATGCCCTGCCAAGTGGTGTAACAACTGTTAAGCCAGGCACAAAGCTTGAGTTTTCAATTGCTGATGGCCGACGTGGTCCTCAAGCACTTTCAGTTTCAATTGTTGAAGCACCACCAACTATGGCTGGTAATTCACGTGGTAAAAATGATGATCTAGCTGCAATGATTGAAGACACAATTAAAATATTAGATCGATATGGCAATGGCCTGCGCAGTGGTCGCAGCTCATCTGCAACCGATGCTGAGCGATTAGCTAAAGTTTTACGGGGTATTGCCTCACAAATTGATGGAAATTAAAGCAAGCCTTTACGGCCTCTTTTAATTGTGTAGCGAAGTCCAATCACGCCAAGTAACGCTCCGACCGCACAGATCCAAAGCACATTACTATCGGCGTTCATTACGAATGCAAATACAAAAGCGATAATCCAAAGCACAATTCCCATTGCAATTACAAAGATTGATTGCTTCATAAATATAGTCTAACTAGATAATCCGCTAATTAATACCATACTAACCATTCCAAACAAGATTGCTATGGTGACTATTCTTCTAAATCTAGGACTCATCATTTAGCTAACCTCTCCACTACATACTCAATTGAGGCAGTGAGTGCATCAATATCACTTGGTTCTACCGCTGGGAACATTCCAATTCTAAGTTGATTCTTACCTAACTTACGATATGGATCAGTATCAACGATGCCATTAGCGCGCAAGATTTTTGCAATTTCAAGAGCGTCAATGCTTTCATCAAAATTAATTGTGCCAACTACTTTAGATCGCATTGCTGCATCTGTAACAAATGGAGTGGTGTAGCTTGTTTTCTCAGCCCAACTATAAAGACGATTTGATGAATCTTCACTGCGGCCTGCGGCAAACTTTAGGCCACCATTTTTGTTCATCCAATTAAGTTGTTCGGCTAATAAAATTATTGTGGCAAGTGCTGGTGTGTTATATGTTTGATCAAGACGAGAGTTTTCAATTGCAATACTTAAATCAAAAAATGCTGGTACCCAACGCCCACTTGCCTTTATCTTTTCAACTCTGGCAATTGCTGCCGGGCTCATTATTGCTATCCATAGCCCACCATCTGAGGCAAAGGATTTTTGTGGAGCAAAGTAGTAACAATCAGATTGAGAAATATCTAAGTCCAAGCCACCAGCAGCACTTGTTGCATCAACTAAAACCAGTGCACCATCTGATCCTTTTGGGCGAATAATTGGCATCATTACCCCGGTGCTAGTTTCATTATGGGTAAGTGCGTAAGCATCAATATCTGCTTCAATTTTAGGAAGCGGATGAGAGCCTGGCTCAGTTTTAATTACAGATGGATCACCAATCATTGGTGCCTCTTTTGCTGCCGCTGCAAACTTTGATGAGAACTCACCAAATACTAAGTGCTGAGATTTCTTTTCAATTAAACCAAAGGTTGCAATATCCCAAAATGCAGTAGATCCACCATTACCAATTATTACTTCATAACCGTCAGGAAGTGAGAAGAGTGATTTAAGACCACTTCTTACCTGAGCAACAACCTCTTTAACTGGTTTTTGTCGATGACTTGTTCCTAAAACTTTTCCATAATTACTCGCTAAGTTCGCAAGTGAAGCGGGCAATATCTTTGATGGTCCACAACCAAATCTGCCATCAGATGGTTTTAAATTATCTGGGATCTTAATTTCACTCATTGGTAGATATTAGGGGTTAAGCCGTTTAATCTGCCAATTATTATTTTTTTCTCTCACATATCGGATTCGATCGTGCAGGCGAGAGTATCTGCCCTGCCAAAACTCAATTGAAATGGGATAGACAATGTAACCACCCCAATGTGGAGGTGTTGGAATTACCTTTTCATTGGCAAACTTAGTTTCCAATTCTTTAAACTTATTTTCTAACTCTTGGCGAGAGCTTAATTCTGTGGATTGCTCACTTGCCCAAGCACCAATTTGGGAAGGACGTGGGCGGGTTGCGAAGTATTTTTCTGAATCTCCTCTTGCTATTCTAGTTGCACTTCCAATCACAATTACCTGTCGCTCCATTGGATACCAAGGAAAAAGTAATGAAACATTCTTATTTTCAGATATCTGCTTACCTTTACTAGATTCATAATTTGAAAAAAATGTAAATCCGCCTTCAGTTAGATCTTTAAGTAGCACAGTTCTACTAGTTGGCTGATCATCAACCTCCGTTGATAAGACCATGGCATTTGCCTCAACCACAATCTCATTTTCAGCTGCCTGAGTTAGCCAGGTGTTAAATAATTCAATCGGGTTTAGCGGTAATTCACCCTCGATTAATCCATGCTCACCATACTGGCGGCGCATTGCAGCGATATCTTCACGGCTTGTCATATTGGGAAAATCTTACAACCCTTTCCAGTTTGGCTACTTTGCTATTAGGTAGCACAATAGGCACCGTATTTATAATGTGAGGGAGTACTCAGTTGGCAGAAGATTTTAAGCCCGGCCTTGAAGGTGTAATTGCTTTCGAATCAAAAATTGCCGAACCTGATAAAGAGGGAAGTGCGCTTAGATACCGCGGCGTAGATATCGATGATCTAGTTGGCCGAGTTACCTTTGGAAATGTTTGGGGATTATTAGTAGATGATGAATTTAATCCTGGCTTGCCACCTGCTGAACCATTTTTAATTCCAGTTCACACTGGAGATGTAAGAGTTGATGTGCAATCTGCAATCGCAATGCTTACACCTGCTTGGGGCTTAAAACCATTACTTGATATTTCAGATGAAGAAGCAAGAAGTAATTTAGCAAGAGTTTCTGTGATGGTACTTTCATACGTTGCACAATCTGCTAGAGGAACAATTGCAACAGCAATTCCACAAGCTGAAATTGATAAAGCACATACTGTGGTGGAGCGAATGATGATTCGCTGGCGTGGGGAACCTGATCCAGTACACGTTCGGGCAATTGATGCTTACTTTGTATCTGCGGCTGAACATGGCATGAATGCTTCAACATTTACTGGTCGAGTAATTGCTTCAACGGGTGCAGATGTTGCCGCATCTATTTCAGGTGCAATTGGCGCGATGAGTGGACCATTACATGGCGGCGCTCCGGCGCGCGTACTTTCTATGATTGAAGCAGTTGAAAAATCTGGAAATGCTGAAGCGTATGTGAAATCTATTTTAGATAAGGGTGAGCGATTGATGGGATTTGGCCATCGGGTTTATCGCGCTGAAGATCCACGTGCGCGCACACTGCGCCGAACTGCTAAAGAATTAAACGCACCTCGTTATGAAGTGGCGTTAGCACTTGAGAAAGCAGCACTTGCTGAACTTAAAGCGCGCCAACCAGATCGAGTACTAGAAACAAATGTTGAGTTTTGGGCAGCAATAGTTTTAGATTTTGCGCAGGTACCAGCAAATCTATTCACCTCAATGTTCACCGCAGCAAGAACAGCAGGTTGGTCTGCTCATATTTTAGAACAAAAGCATTCTGGTCGAATTATTCGCCCGTCTTCACGCTATGTTGGACCAGGCCCACGCAAGCCACAAGATGTTAAGGGATGGGATGAGAGCGTGGAGTCACTGCACTCCTAAGATATACCGATGAATAGCAGATCAATCCTTTGGTTTAGGCGCGATCTGCGCATTAATGATCACCCAGCATTGTTAGCAGCATTAGCTGAAAGTGATGAAATTATTCCAGTATTTATAATTGACCCGACTTTAAATAAAACAGCTGGTGATAAACGGCTGGCATATTTAGCTCAATCCCTTCACCTCCTAGATGAATCACTTAATAAATCACTTCAGGTTTTAGTTGGTGATCAAATTACTGTGCTTAAAGAATTGCAGAAAAAATATAACGCAGAGTCTGTGCATATTTCAGCTGAGTATGAACCATATGGCGCAAAGCGCGACGAAGAGATAGAAAAAGCTGGGATTAAATTAATTAGAACTGGCTCAGCATATGCAGTTGCACCTGGTCGGGTATTAAAACCAAGTGATCAAAGTCCATACCGGGTGTACACACCTTTTTATCGAGGCTGGTGTGCTCATGGCTGGCGCAAACCTGCGCAAACGCCAACAGAAATTAAAACTGTCAGCGCTGATAAATCTGCCAGGCAATTTCCAGATTGGAAGCCGCCACAAGGTGTAATCATTAGCCAGGCAGGTGAAGCGGCAGCGATTGAAAGATTTAAATACTTTCAAAAAAATGGCTTAGATGATTACGATGTCACAAGAAATCTTGCCGGCATTGATGGCACTAGCAAAATGAGTGCTCATCTTAAGTGGGGTGAGATTCACCCACGAACTTTGCTAGCACCTCTTGGTGAGAGTAAAGCTCATGATGTTTACCGTAAGGAAATCGCCTGGCGTGAGTTCTACGCCGATGTTTTATTTAATAATCCCACAACCGAAACTGATTACTACGCGCCCCAGTTCGCCAAGATGCGTTATGACAAACCAGGTGAGAAATTTAAAGCTTGGTGTGAAGGAAAAACTGGCTATCCATTTGTTGATGCTGCAATGCGCCAATTAATTAATGAGGGCTGGATGCATAATCGCACCAGAATGGTAGTTGCATCATTTCTAGTAAAAGATCTGCACCTAGAGTGGCAATTAGGTGAAAGATTTTTTCGCGAGCATCTAATTGATTACGATGTTGCCTCAAATGCTCACGGCTGGCAGTGGACGGCAGGATGTGGCACAGATGCTTCACCTTATTACCGAGTATTTAATCCAATTGAGCAGGGTAAAAGATTTGATGAAGATGGCGTATATATAAAGAAGTATGTACCAGAGCTAGCTCATTTAAAGGGAATAGATGTGCATGAACCATGGAATGCTAATGATGGATACTTAAAGAATTATCCAAAGCAAATAGTTGATCATGCTTTAGAGCGCATTGAATCCCTCGCTCGTTTAGAAGAGATTAAAGTAAGTAAACCACTTCCGCCTGTTAAGTGATTTAAACTAAGAAGTTACTAAACTGCCAAGGATCACTTTCATCATACTTTCGATTATTCCAACCCTTATACAAATCATTTCTATGCATTAGTGGATCCCAATCAGCAGCGGCTGAGTGATAGCCTCCCCAATATTTTTCTGCAAATGCTAAAACTTCTCGCCAAGGCAGATCATCTGGAACGCGATAGCCAGCATTTGGATTAGCCATTGCCCAGGCAACTGCGGCATAAACTGCGCTGGCAACCTGCACAGTTGTGGCAGATTGTTTTGGAATTAATTTTCTAGAATCATGAATATTAAGTAATGAGCCAGTCCACCAAGACTTATAAGTGTGACCCATCAATAGGACACCTAAACGATCATCACCATCAATAATTTCCTCATTCATAATTCTTTGATTAGTTGTTAGATCCCACTGGCGCATCTCAAGCTCATGCATTGAAGCAACAGCTGCATCAGTTGGGCAGTAGGCGTAATGAACAGTTGGGCGATACACAGCTTTATCTTTATCCCAAACAGTTAAGTGATCACTGATTGTGAACGCTTCGCCATGGCGAATTACCATTCCAGTTGTTTCCATATTTGGCACCCATGATCTGACCCAAGTTTTAGCACCAGGTTGGGCAATACAAATCTGATTTTTTGGACCATCTGGGTGTTGATAAGCATTTATTGGAAGTGTTTTTTCATGCGTTCCCCAACCTAATTCAGCTGGCGCTATTCCTTCTTCATAAAATCCTTCAACTGACCAGGTATTAACAAACTCATTTACTTGCTTTGGTTTATCTGTAACTTGCGTATCACGCTCAGCAATATGAATTACTTTAACGCCAAGTTTGTGAGCAAGGGATGGAAAGTTTTCACTCTCATATGCTTCTTTAACGCCAGCGCCATCCTTACCATCTTTAATTGCCTGAGTTGCAATATCAAATAATGCTTTCTTAGTTAGATGTGAAACTAAGCCAGGGTTAGCGCCATGCTCAACAATTGCTGTGGCTCCTTTGCCGCCCCAAGTATTTGTTAATTTACGCAATTTCATATGGCGCCAGTAAAGAGTGCGCTCAGTTGGATTCCTAGCCGCACCTGCTGAATATGGATCCCACTCTTCAACTGATGTATTTAAATAAATAACACCATGATCATGAGCCCACTCAATTATTTCATTTGCATCAATATTCCATGCTAAATCTAAAAGAAAATCACCTGCAGTTAAATACTTAGATAAAAACTGATCCATGTTTTCGCGAGTTAGTTGATCTTGCACATATGTAGCACCGGCTGTGATCGCACCTTTTACTCGCTCTCGGTTATCACGCATATCGATGATCGTGATCTGTTTTGCATCTACTAGATGCTCAATTAAAAGTGGAAGTACACATTGTGATACTGAACCTGCACCTAAAACCAGAACTCGATTCTCAAAGCGTGCTGCCAATTAGGACCTCCGTTATTCTTGCTAAAGGATTTAGCCAGTGAAGATTAACCTATTTTATCTTTTCACCTTGCCACATCAGAACACCGGATTTGCTTCGCTTGGCCTCATACATCGCAAGGTCAGCAAGTCCTAGGCAATTACTACTTCCACCCGCCACATCAATTGGCGCATAACCAATGCTGACATCGATCTTCACCTGCTTATGTGGCAGTGAGATTGGGTAACTAAGTGTTGCCCTAATTCCAAGAGCTAACTCTGTTGCATGCTCTTGATCAACTTGGGCTAGAACACCAAACTCATCACCACCTAACCGAGCAAGCAGGCCAGCATCTGAAATCACTCGATTAAATCTATTTGCCACCTGCTTTAGAAGTTGATCACCAGCTTCATGGCCTAGTGAATCATTGATGTTTTTAAAACCATTTAGATCAAGTAAAAAAATATACCCAGATTTAAGTTTGGCTAGCTCTTGTAAAAAGTTTCGCCGATTTGATAACCCAGTTAATTCATCAGTCCTAGCTAGCACTCGCTCTGAACTTGCGGTGTTTGCCTCCTGCAACGCAAAACTCATTCGGATAAATGCCAGAGCAATTGTTATAAATGCAGGCAGCAGTATGAATTCTGGAAAGTATCCTGGGTTTAGTGCTGCAATTCCAAGCAAGCTAGCACTTGCAACTAATGAAATTGTTGCGCTGTAGGAAGAGATTTTATCAAAGAACTTCACCTGAGCGCAGTCATGAGATAGTGATAGCGCAATTAAAAATAAACCAATAATCCAGCCATCATCAGTAATTGCGCCAAATTCATATCTTGTATTAATAGATGACCAAATAAAAAATAAATCAGAGAATGCAAAGCAGAGTATTCCCGAACAAAGTAAAAACGATCTAATACTCACTGGACTTAGTAATGCATAAACTAATGCAATTGCCAGTAACACAATGTCACCGACTGGATAAAGGATGGAGATAAAGACAGTAAAAGCACCATCTTCAAATTCAATCATCGCTGGCTTAAGTAGAAAAGCGGTTAGAACACTAGTAAAACCAATTGCAATTATTGCGGTATCAAGTAGCTCAAGGGCGCCAATCTTTACTCGCTTTGTAAATGTTCTAATTACTCCAAAAAATAAGAGTGGATAAAAAAGTGAGTATAAAAACTCAGGTAGCCAAAGGGCAAGTGTTAATTCATAAAATGAACCCCAAGTAGATAGGAATGAACCAATACTCCAGATCACAAGCCCTGATCCGATCGTGACTGCAACAACTCGATCTGTTACTAAGGGTGCTTTAAAGGCGATGGCAGAAGCCATCAGGCCAATTAAATTAAATAAAATTAGGTCGATATAAATATTAGGTTGAGCATAAATTAGCCTGAGTATCAGGTGGATCACAAGAAATCCACCGGTAACCCACTTTAGCCTCAGGTATAATTTCGAATTGTTCACAGCAAATAGTAAAATTACTTTTTACTAAGTTTTATGGTTTCAGAAAGGTTTAAGTGCAGGCACTCACTAGACGGTCATTTATTTGTGGAAGCGCAGCTGTTGCAGCCTTAACTGCGCTGCCTGCCGTCGCTGCTACCGGAGTTAAAACCTTAAAAAACGGCAGCACTGTTATTGATTTGGCAGCAAATAAAACTCTATCTAATGTTGGCGGCTTACTTGAATTAAGTATAAAAAAGTATGGAAAAGTAGCGGTAGTTAGAACCTCAAAATCTGTAAAAGGTTTTTCAGTAATTAATCTTGCTTGTCCCCATGCGGGTGTGTTGGTCAGCAAAAGTAGTGATGGTTGGAGTTGTAGCCCACCAGGTCATGGATCTGTATTTGCTTTAAATGGCGCACTAAAAGTTGGTCCAGCTACTTCAGCGCTTAGATCAATTAAATTTACTGCAACAAGTAAGGCCTTAACAATAAGTTAATTTATCGCTGCTTTCTGCGAACATTAATTCCAATTTTTCTAACTAAAGGCCGTGGTGCGTACTGGGCGATAAGTGCCAGTAATTTATATTGCAGACCAGGAACAGATACAGATTTATTTTTTTGAGCATCCTTCCAAGATTTAGCAACTAATTTATCAGCATCTAACCACATAAAATTTGGCAGTCCGCTCATTCTCATTTTGCCTCTTTCATGAAATTCAGTTCGGGTAAAGCCAGGACAAAGTGCACTAACTTTTATTTTTGTGCCTTTAAGTTCATTATTTAAATACTCAGAGAAAACAGTTAAGTATGATTTTGCTGCGCTATATGTACCACCAGCTATCCAACTCGCAATTGAACTAACATTAACAATTATTCCGTTATTTTGTTTAATCATGGTTGGTAATACTGCGTGAGTTAACCGCATTGGAGCGGTAACTAAAACATCTAGTAACTCTTGCTCCCGCTTTAAATCACTATCAATAAAGCTTTGCTTGATACCAAAGCCAGCATTATTGATTAAAACAGCAATTGGATTGGCCTTATTTGCCAATCTACTTTCAACTTTTGCTAGTTGTGCTGGCTTTGTTAAGTCAGCTTTTAATGTCTGAACTTTAATTTTATAAGCTTTATTTAGCTCTTTTGCTAACTTATTTAATCTAGGAAGATCTCTGGCAACTATTACTAAATCAAATCCTTCTTTTGCAAGCAGTCTTGCATAAGCTAAGCCAATTCCAGAACTTGCTCCAGTTACTAATGCTATTGCCATACTTTTTCTACCTTACTTTTTAATACCTGATGTGTCCTCATCGCGAATATGCCAAGAGGTTCCATACTCTTCTAGTAGATCTAAGAATGGTTTTGACTCAAACCACTCAGGTCCATTAACACCTAAAGGTTTCCAAGTGCCATTTTGAATTAACTCCATTGCAATAACTGGATTAATCGCGGTCTGCCAGACAACTGCTTGATCACCAAACTCCTTCATTGACCATGCGTTATCAACAACGTTATAGATGTAACAAGCTTTTGGATTTCCTTCTTTATCTAAACCTTTAATTAAAGCACCAGCACAGGTCTTACCGCGCATACGTTCACCTAAAGTTCCTGGATCCGGCAGGGACGCAGTTAATAGATCTCGTGGTGATACTGAAACTCCTTGCACATCAACAGTTTCCTTACGATCCATACCAAGCATGTTGATTGTTTTTAAGATAGTAATGAACTCAGCGCCTAAGCCGTACTTAAAGTTAACTTTTTTAGCATCAATTTTTTGTGGAATTAAAACTACCTCTTCGTGCTCAACGTTAACGCACTCAACAGGACCAATACCTTCTGGGAAATCAAAAATTTCAAGCTCTGAAAATGGTGTGGTGGTATACCAACCGCGACCATCTTCCCAAACTAATGGTGGGTTTAGACACTCTTCAATTGTGGTCCAGATAGAAAATGATGGCGCAAAGTCATAACCCTCAACTCTTAAATTAGAACCATCTAATATTGTGCAGGAATCAATTCGGCTAAATAAATGCTCACTTGCATACTTTGCAAAAATATCACTCATACCTGGCTCAACACCCATACCGATTAGGGCATAGATTTTTCGCGCATCCCAGTTAAAGTCACGAGCAAACTGCTCATCGCCTAACTTCACTCCAGTTTCGGTAAATGGGTAATGCGGGTGCTTACGAGAAAGTGACATCGCCATATCTATGTAATTGGTATTTTCAATCTCACAAGCTAAAAAGATTGGCATAACAAACCTAGGATCAACTGCGTTAATTACTACATCAGGATCTGCTTTACGAATTAACTCTCTAATATCTTCAAGCTCGGCAGCATTAACCATTGCAGCAGAAAAGCGTGAATCTTTAACACGGGCAACCGCCTCTTCGGCACGAGATAGTGTGCGATCAGCAATCACCATAGATTCAATAAATGAACGACGTGATGCGATATTTGCAATCGCCCTACCAACTCCACCGGCGCCTATAACGAGGGCCTTCATGATATTTAACTCCAAACGAATTATTGTTAGTCTATCTCAGCGTTAATTTAATGACAAATCTACGCATGTTTATGCAATTGTTTTCAATTATTAATGATTTAAATTAGAATTAATCTATTAATAAATTTTTAAGATAAAAATTAAATATTGTCCCCGTAGCTCAGTGGATAGAGCAACCGCCTCCTAAGCGGTAGGTCGCAGGTTCAACTCCCGCCGGGGACGCAATAAGTTAGTGATTAATTGTAAAACGTTTCATAGATTTAGGTGCCCACCAATTACGCTCACCAAATAATCTCATTAACGCTGGCACCAAAAGAGCGCGAACTAATGTTGCATCTAAAAGAATTGCAAATGCCACACCAAAGCCAAGCATTTTAATTGAGGTAACACCACTTATCATGAAAGAAGCAAAAACAATTGCTAGTAATCCAGCTGCTGCAGTAATAATTCGCGCTGAGCGCTGTAAGCCAATTGCTACCGACTCAATGTTTGATTTACCAGCGTCATGCTCCTCTTTAATTCGAGATAGTAAAAACAACTCATAGTCCATCGATAATCCGAAGGCCACAACTGCTACTAAGATAATTGAGCCAGTATCAACTGCGCCAGTAACGGTGAAATCACCAACTAGCCATCGCAAATGCCCATCAACAAATATCCAGGTGATGGCTCCTAAAGTAGCGGCGAGGGATAAAATATTTAAGATTACAGCTTTAATTGGCAAGATAATTGATCCAGTAAATACAAATAATAAAATTAAAACACCTATTGCGATCCAAGTTAGTGCCCATGGCATAGTTTTTGCAATACCAATTTGAGTGTCTGCATAATCTGCAGCAATTCCGCCAATTAATGTTCCCTCTGGTGATTTTATTTCGCGGATATCTTTAATAAGTGATTCACCTTTTAATGTTCTTGGCGGCATTGAATGTACTGCGGTAATGCGTAGATCATCACCAAAAATTTGTGGTGGTGAGACTCGGACAATACCATCTACTTTAGCGACTTCAGAAATATACTTAGTTACCTCTGGCTGAACTAACGCACCCTTTGGTATAACAATTTCAACTGGATTTCCTTCTTGTCCTGGAAAACGATCTGAAATAATTTTTGAGGCAAATGCTGCTGGATTATTAGCAGGTAAAACTCTTGAATCAACTTGTGAGAAAACAATATTCTTAATTGGCGCAGCCAATATAGAAAGAAAAACTAGAGATAAAACCACAACTGCTAAAGGCCTGCGCATAACAAAACGAGCAGTCTGTGCCCATCTACCATCTTCTTTAGGGGTTATTGCACTCTTACGTATAACTGCTTTATCAATATTCTTTCCTAAGATTGCTAACAGCGCTGGTAGTGCAACAAGTGAACCTAACACGGCCATTATTACAACAGTTACGCCGGCATAACCAAATGATTTTAAAAACATAAGTGGGAATAGCATCAGTGAAGCCAACGTAATTACAATTGTTAATCCTGAATAAAACACAGTTTTACCAGCAGTGCTTACTGTTCGCTTGATTGCTTCATCTACTGATTTACCAGCATGTAATTCTTCTCGGAATCTATTAACGATTAGAAGTGAGTAATCGATGCCTAATCCAAGGCCTAGTCCGGTAATTAGGTTTAATGCAAAGATACTTACACCAGTAAAAAGAGTTAATAAGTACATAACTAAGAATGAACCTAGAATCGCTGATACTCCCACCAATAGGGGCATACCACTTGCGACAAGGCCTCCGAACACAAATACTAATAAAATAAAGGTTAATGGAATTGAAATAGCTTCAGAGAGCTTTATATCATCAGCAATTTTCTTATTAATAGCACTAGCAAATACACCAGTTCCGCTGGCATAAATTCTTAAATTTTCATAATTACCATCATATTTTTTTCCAACTTGCTCACCCAAGCTTTCAATAGCTTCCCATTCAACACTCTTGCTATAGATAAAAAGGAATGCTGAATTTCCATCACTGCTTTTAAGCGATGGCGCACCCCCTGCGGACCAGTAAGAAAGAGTTGATTCAACCCCTGGAATAGATTTAATTTCCTGTTCAAGTTTTGTCGCTGCTGCTACTGATTCAGGATTTGTTAATCCATTTTTTGTTTCAACTACTAGGACAACGACTGGCTCTTTTACTTTAAAAACATCAGTTAAATATTCAAAGGCTTTGGCTGAATCACTATTTAAGTCTGAGTAGCCACCGCTTTCTAACTTTCCAAAGACGGCTGAACCAATTCCTCCAGAGGCGATTATTGCTGCCACGAACAATGCAAAAATAAATTTCTTACGGCGCACGATAGCTGAGCCTAATTTCTCAAACATGATCACCTTTTCATCAATTTTACACAAGTGTTAGGTAGACTCATATTCTAATGAATAGAGATAAAGAATCAAAAAAAATTACTGATTTGGTATCAGGTGAAGTTAATCACCCGCTTTTACCTAAGATAACTAGTGATGAAGTTGATCTAGAAATTGATACCCGTCGAGATGATGAGATTAAACAAGATAAACCACCTCATCACAATTAATTCTCAGTTTTTGGCACTACCTTCTTTTCAACTTTTTTCTCTGGCTTACTTTCAGTTTTATCAGCAGGCTTCTCACTTTTTGTAACTGGTGATGACCTTGAATCTGTTTTATAAAATCCGCTACCTTTAAAGACAACCCCAACATTGTTATATACCTTACGAACCTCACCGCTACATTTTGGGCAAACCTCGATAGCAGCCTCAGTAAATGACTGGACTACTTCGAAAGCATGCTCACATTTATTACACAGGTACTCATAGGTTGGCATAGGAGATAATCTTAAGCAGGTGGGAAGATAAGGGCTAACTGAAGATGAGGGGTAGCGAAATGAAGCGGGGATTTCAATTACTTACCGCCTTGATGTTTTCTGTCATTTCAATCGCACCAGCTTTTTCAACTTCAATCGTGAGCACATCACCTACTGCCGGCTCTGTATTAAGTGTTGCACCAACTGCTGTGACGATAAAAGCAAGTGCTGAACTAGAAGATGTAGCTAATGAAATAACTGTTACTGATCCAAATGGTGTGCGAGTAGATGATGGGTCTGTACAAATTCAAGGACAAGTTTTAATGGTTGGTTTAAAGCCACTAACTATTTCAGGACTTTACACAGTCTCTTACACAATAATGGCAATTGCAGACGTGCCAACTGTTAGCAGTTTTACTTTTCTTTATAACGCACCAGCTGAAATGACACTGCCTACCCCAACACCATCTCAGAGTGAGGTGAGTACCCCAACTGCAAACCGCACTACAGATATATTTGTGATTGCCCTACTAATTTTTGCATTTATTATTTTAATATTTCTATCTAGGTATGCAAAGCAAACATTTAAAGCACCAGCAAAAGTTAGAAAGCCACCTATCCGAAAGAGTAATAGTAGGAAATTCCTAAAATAGGTGAGTGATTAATTGATAGAGATTTTATCGCCAATAAGTAAAGGCTTAATGCAGCTAACGGGAGTATTAAGTATTGGTTTATTACTAACGCTTAGTTTTCTAGATTCAGATATAAAAGGTGGTATTACTAATATAAAACTGGTTAAGAAAACCAAGGCCTTTCTTTTAACTTGGCTACTTACAACTTTTGCGTTTATTTTGATACAAATCTCTTATTTACTTCAGCAACCATTGGCATCATCATTTGATCTAACAGTAATTCGCTCTTATCTAACTCAGACTGCAATCGGTAAGAGTTATATAGTTCAAATAATTGGAATTATTCTCTTATTAAGTGTTGCACTACGCAGAGTAATTACTACCTATCTAAGTTTATTAATAGCACTCATTGCAATTGTGGCGCCAGTTTTTCAAAGCCATGGCAGCTCATCAGGCCGACATGGGCTGGCAATCGGTGCCCTAGTAATTCATGTAATTGCTTTATCTTTTTGGGTTGGCGGTTTATTTGGTTTAACGCAATTAAGTAAGGAGCAAAAACTAATTGCACTGCCTAGATTTAGTGAATTAGCGCTGTGGAGTGCAATAACCGTGGTGATAACTGGTGCTGCAACAGCTTGGACTAGATTAGACAGCATCGAAGCTTGGCAAAGTAAGTATGGCGCAATTACATTACTTAAAATATCTTTAGCAGTAACACTTGTTGGATTTGGCGCATTACACCGCAGGTGGATTATTAAATCTGATTTTCCTTCAGTTTTTAGATTAATTACTGCAGAAATTGCGATTATGTTTGCAACTGTATTTGTTGGTAGTTGGCTATCCACAGTGGCTCCACCTAACCGAGTAGTTGAGTCAACGCCGGCAATACTAATTACTGGTATCGCTATGCCAGAGGCGCCAAATTTAACCCGCGTACTACTTGCATATGATGCTGATGGTTTAATGCTTGCACTTCTTATATTTGCAGTAGCACTTTATATAAAAGGTGTATTAATTCTAAGTAGGCGTGGTGTTAAGTGGCCAATTGGGCGAACAGTTGCATTTGCAATCGGAATCAGCGCAGTTGATTTTGCAACTAGCGGTGGACTAGGTGTTTATTCACGTTTTGCTTTTTCTAATCACATGATGGCGCACATGGTGCTTGGCATGATCGCACCTATTGGAATTGTGTTAGGTGCTCCCATTACTTTAGCTCTTCGCACTTTGCCGCAAGGAAGAAATAAAGAAGAATGGGGTGTGCGAGGCGCGTTTATTGCAATCTTGCACTCTAAATTATCACGTATCTATACCAATCCAGTTGTTGCCCTAGCCATATTTGATGGCTCATTATTTGTACTTTACTTCACACCATTATTTGGCAACCTAATGCAAGGACATAGTGGTCACTTCTTTATGTCACTTCATTTTTTACTTGCCGGAGTATTATTTTTTCAGGTAATTATTGGGGTTGATCCAATGCCAAATAAAATTCCGCACCTTGTAAAAATCATAATTATTTTTGCAGCAATGAGTATTCATGCCTTCTTCTCAATCTCAGTCATGTCAGCTACTACTTTGCTTGATAATGGATTCTTCGCACTACTAGAGCGGCCTTGGGCTACTGATCTATTAGCAGATCAAAAACTAGGGGGATCAATTGGATGGGCCATGGGTGAGATTCCAATTTTGCTCGCCCTACTTGCAACATTTATGCAGTGGCAGCGGGCGGATAAAAAAGAGGCGAACCGGATTGATCGGGCGGCTGATCGGGCGGCTGCTATGGGTGAAGATGATGAACTTGCTCAATACAACCGTTATCTAGCGCAGTTAAATCGGCGCGATTTATCACAATAGAATTACCCCATGTCAATGAATTCAGATATGGCTGCATTATTTGGTGATGAGTACCAATCATTACGCGAGAGTGTTAATGGCCTTGCTCAAAAAAAGATTGCACCATTTGCTCATGATGTTGATGAAAACTCACGTTACCCACAAGAAGCAGCAGATGCTTTGCAAGCAGCTGGCTTAGCTGCTGCGCATGTGCCAGTTGAATATGGCGGCCAGGGAGCGGATGCATTAGCTGCTGTAATAATTATTGAAGAAGTGGCAAGAGTTTGTGGTGCATCATCTTTAATTCCTGCAGTTAATAAATTAGGTTCAGTTCCATTAATGATTGCTGGAAATGAAGAGCAAAAGAAAAAATACTTAACTCAACTAGCAGCAGGTAAAGGCTTCTCTTATTGCTTATCTGAATCAGAGGCTGGTTCAGATGCGGCTGCAATGAAAACTAAAGCGACAAAAGATGGTGATAGTTGGATTTTATCTGGCAGTAAAAAATGGATTTCAAATGCAGGTGTTTCAGAGTTTTACACCGTTCTAGCCTCAACTGATTTAAGTAAAGGCGCAAAAGGAATTTCTGCTTTTATTGTTGAAAAATCAGATGCAGGTGTTTCATTTGGAGCTCATGAAAAAAAGATGGGCTTTCGAGGATCACCAACGCGTGAGGTTTACTTTGATAATGTAAAAATTAGTGATGATCGCAGGTTAGGTGAAGTTGGAAGTGGATTTTCCCTTGCAATGAAAACTTTAGATCACACTCGAATTACTATTGCGGCGCAAGCACTTGGAATTGCCCAAGGTGCTTTAGATATTGCAAAAAAATATGCCCATGAGCGTCAACAATTTGGTAAACCAATCTTTGATTTCCAAGGAATTCAATTTATGTTGGCAGATATGGCAATGCAGATTGAAGCAGCTCGACAGTTGACCTATGCCGCAGCAGTTAAGAGCGAGCGAGGTGAAAAAGATTTAACCTTCTTCTCAGCTGCTAGTAAATGTTTTGCAACTGATGTTGCAATGAAGGTAACAACTGATGCCGTGCAAATTCTTGGTGGCTATGGATATGTAAGTGATTACCCAGTTGAGCGAATGATGCGAGATGCTAAATTAACTCAGATTTATGAGGGTACAAATCAGATTCAACGAGTTGTGATGGCTCGTAATCTTGACACTTTAACAAATTAAAATCTAACAACAATTTCAGGAGTTGCAGCAGCATCAATCTTTTCATCATGGGGTTGAATGGGTAAAATTTCACTTGTTAACTCACCATAATGAAGTAGTGCTATTTTAAAAGCCTTACTTCTAGATAATGCGCGATCATATGAACCACCACCTTGACCGAGGCGATTACCCATTCGATCAACATGTAGGGCGGGTAAAATGATTACATCTAACTCAACCTCTACTGCATCTCCAATTGGTTCGTAGATCTTTTCAACCTTTGTTAGATTTTCAGATGATCCATTCCAACTAACCCACTGGATATCATTATTTTCAAGTAATCTTGGTAGGAATACTTTCTTGCCATCTGCAATTAATCTTTGATTTACATCACTAGTTTCTGGCTCAAACTCATATGAGATATATGAAGCTACATTTGTTGCATTTTTTAACTCTGAAGCAGAGAGAATATGCAGCCAACTTTCAGTATTAAATCGATCCGCCCGCTGGCGGCGATATAACTTGCGTAACTCTGATTTATTTTGCTGCTTATCCATGCCCCTTACCTTAATTTATGGTGATGGCAAAGTAGGGTTTAGGTATGGATGAAATTCTCACCGTTGAGCAGCTGCAGGAGCGTCTACTCGAGCTGGCTAAGCCACTTGCTGCGCTAGATCTTCCACTCCTTGATTCACACGGGGCAACTTTGGCAAATGATCTATTAGTAGATGAACAACTTGCGATAAAAAATGGACAGCAAATTGGCTCCACCCAGATTGCACTTGCCGCATCCCTTGGCCTAGATCGCTTGCCTGCAAGACCACACCCGCGGGTAGTAATAATTAGCGCCGGTGATGATTTAGTTGAACCGGGTAGCAAATTAGCAAAAGATGATGATGAGTTTGAAAGTAACTCTTGGTTTTTAACAACATTTATGCGAGAAGCAGGTGCACATGCATTTCGAGTTCACACAATCCCTGAAACAGCTGAACAATTAAAACTTGTAATTGAGGATCAACTAGTTCGATCAGATTTAATTGTAATAAGCGGGGAATCAAAGGATGAATCTTTTGACCTTATTACATCAGTAATCTCTCAGTTAGGTGAGATTAAAATAGTAACGCCAAATCTTAATGAGAGTGGCAAACATAGCTATGGCTTAATCGGTCCAGATAAAACACCAGTAATCACATTACCTGGGGATCCAATTGCAAATTATCTATCTGCTGAAATATTTATTCGGCCAATGATTTTAAAGATGCTAGCAAAAACTCAAATTCACCGGCAAAACAAAAAAGTAAAATTAAGTAAAGCTCTAGTTTCAAACTCTGATAAAGCCACCTATGTAAGAGCAAAACTTAACGCAGAGGGTCAAGTCACACCTCTTGCCAACCAGGAGTCACTAGCAACAATTTCTGATGCTGATTGTTTAATTGCGCTCCCTGAAAAAAGTAAAAAATTAAGCGCCGGTGATTTAGTAGATTTAGTAATGATAAATCGAGTGAGTAATTGAAAAAACTAGTTGACGGTGAATTGTTCTTAAAGCCAATTAGATTTCGTGATAAAGCCCAGTGGGACAGTGTGCGTGCGGTAAATCGTGATTGGTTATCCCCATGGGAGGCAACTAGACCAAATATCGATCACAAATCTGCCCTACCTTCCTATTATGGAATGGTGATGCAATTAAATAGAGAGATGCGGGCACTTCGTTCAATTTCACTAGGGGTTTGGTTAAATGAAAATAAAGATCAGGTATTAATTGGCCAAATTACATTAGGTGGAATCATTTTTGGTGCAATGCGTGGAGCTCATATTGGTTATTGGATTGATCAGCGATTTGCTAATCGTGGTTACACCACAAGAGCGGTTAAACTCTTAACAAAGTTTGGCTTTGAGCAATTACGCCTGCACCGGATTGAAATTAATCTTCGACCAGAGAATGAAGCCTCAAAGCAGGTTGCAATAAAAGCAGGATTTTTACTAGAAGGTGCTCGTAATAACTACCTTCATATTGCAGGGGATTGGCGCGATCACGTTACTTTTGTTAAAGAGAACCCAGTAATAAAATAAAATTAAATTAGGACATACCTACCTAATTCCCCTTAAAACTAAGGTTTCACATTTATCGTTAGTCTTTATGGGTTCGGGTTTTATCTATTTAATCATCATGGGCATGTGGGCTGCTTATTTTTTGCCCCAGTGGCTTAGTAATCATGAAGATAGTTCAGGTAAAGCTATCCAACGTTATAAAAATGCAATGCAAATAGTTGCTGAAAGTAATGGCAGTATTAAAAGTGAAAGTAAAGTTGAAGATAAAGATAAAATTTTCTTAAAACGTAGACTAATTTTTGGTTCACTATTTTCACTATACGCACTCTCTCTAACATGCGCAGTAATTGGATTTTTAGATTGGGTAACAACTCTTGTGCCACTAACTGGCATACTTATTTATTTTGTAAATGTTCGAAAACAGGTTATCGCTTCACAACTTAAAATGCGCAGACTTAAAGCACTCGAGCGAATCACTAACAGTAAGATCCCAACTACAGTTATTCCAGAGCGAGTTAAAGAAAAAAGTTCTAACGAACATTGGGTACCATTTGCAGATCGTGAAGAGATCACTGGAGTAGTAGTAGTTCCAAAAGATAGAAAAGGTTGGCAGCCAACTACTATTCCTAAACCTGTCTATACCACCGCTGCTAAAGCTATTCCTAGCAAGCGAATTATTGATTTAACAACAACGGGTCAATGGAGCGCTGAACAGGAGTTAATCAAGGCGTTATCTGGTCGAGATGATGATTTCTTTGATCAAGAAACTTTAATTGAGGTTAGCAAAGAGGTGAAAGCAGTAAATGAGTAAGTTTTAAATCCAACTCGGAAGCCACATTCGGCTTAGCCACTGGCTATATGGAATTTCAATACCTATATAAATAGGTAGAAAATAAATGAAGTTAACAGCAACTACAAAGATGAATAACATGATTACTCTCTGATAATTGCCATATTTAAGTAGTAGATCAAAGCAATAAATTAAGGCCAATATTAGAAAAGGCAGAGTAGTGATTGAATAGAAGTAAAACATGGTTCGATCTTGAAAAATAAACCAAGGTAGATATGTGCCAACAAAACCTGCTAAAACTATCTCAGCTGATCTATTTGAAGTATTAATGTAAAAACCAATAGTTATTGCAACTGCAATAATTGCGCTCCACCAAAGAAGCGGTGTTCCCATAGCTAAGATCTCTTGCGCACATTCCCCCGCCCCACAGCTATCACCACTTTCATAGTAAAAGGAGGTAGGCCGGCCTAGAACTAACCAACTCCAGGGATTTGCTGAGTAGGAGTGTTTTTCAACAAGATTTGTGTGAAAATTTAAAATTTCTAAATGATAATTCCAAAGGGATGAGATGGGGTTTGAGCCAGAATTTCTCGCCCAGCCTTTATCACTTATAAACCAACCAATCCAGGAAGTGAAATAGATAGCCATAGGCAGGAAAACAAATTGGCCAACTCTTTTAAGTATCTGACTTAGATTTACTTCTTTAATCTTTATAGTAAGTAAAAGTAAAATTGGAATTAAAAACGCGGCGCTCCATTTTGTTGATAGCCCAAGTCCAATTGCCACACCACTTAACCAATAGTTTTCCTTTAGTAAAAAATAAAAAGTGAGCAGTATAAAAAACATTAAAAATATATCAAGTAGTGCAACTCTAGACATCACCAAGCTAAGCCCATCTACTGCCATTAATAAGGCTGCTGATAAAGCTAAAAACTCTGATTTAAATAATCGCTTTGCAATTAAATAAATTAGTAGTACTGAGGCGCTACCAAAGAGTGCTGAGCTACTGCGCCAACCAAACTCGTTGTTGCCAAATATTTTTATACCGATACCAATTAACCATTTTCCAAATGGTGGGTGAACAACAAATTCAGATCCTCCTTGTTGATCTAATTCAACCCCGGAAGAAATTAAAGAGTAGGCATTTTTTGCATAGTAAATCTCATCAAAAATATAACCTTTTGGCGTATCTAATCGCCAAAGCCGAAAGCTCAGTGCAAAGGTAAGGATTGCAGAAATTGGTGAGATCCTGCGCAGTAGGGCTAAATCCATAGCAACAGCCTAAGTCCTGTTGTAAAGCAGGAAGTGAAATAACCTGAGAGAATTACCAAATGTTAATTCTGGCCTGCCTACCAATCGGTGATGTGCGTGATGCCTCCGCTCACCTTATTCAGGTGATATCAAGTGCGCAGTATGTTGCAGCTGAAGATTCTCGAAAATTTGCCAGATTATGCCAAGATCTAGAAATTAAACATAGCGCGAAAGTAATTTCATTTTTTGAAGGTAATGAGAATGAAAAAATTGAAGAGTTATCCCTAATTCTAAAATCTGGAAAAGATATTTTGGTAGTAACAGATGCTGGTGTGCCAGCAATATCTGATCCTGGTTATAGATTAATTAGAGCCGCACTTGCTGAAAAGATTCAAATTAAAGTACTGCCTGGGCCAAGTGCTGTTACTACTGCGCTATTACTTTCTGGATTACCTACTGATCGATTCTGCTTTGAGGGTTTCCCGCCTCGAACTAGTGGTGCAAGAGTTAAATGGTTTACCGACCTTAGACAGGAAGAGCGAACAATTATTTTCTTTGAAGCACCACATCGAATAATTCAATCCCTAACAGATGCTGGTAGTGCATTTGGATTAGATCGAAATGGCGCAGTATGTCGAGAGATGAGTAAGAATTATGAAGAGGTAGTGCGAGGACCAATCTCAGAGTTAATTACTTGGGCAAATTCAAAAGAGATCTTAGGTGAGATAACAGTTGTAATTGAAGGATTTGATCCAAGTAGTAGGCAGTTCTCAGTTGAGGATTTAATTAAATTAGTTCTAGCTCATGAAGATGCCGGTGAGAGTAGAAAGAGTGCTATCGCACTAGTTGCTAAGGAGAATTCAGTCTCAAAGCGAGTTGTATTTGATGCCATGGTTACCCACAAAAGTGAGGATAAGATCTGATCATGGCAACTGATAAATCCTTTTATTTAACTACGCCTATTTATTATGTAAATGATGCCCCGCATATTGGCCATGCATACACAACTGTTGCTGGTGATGTATTAACCCGTTGGCATCGCCAACGCGGTGAATCTGTTTGGTTTTTAACTGGCACCGATGAACATGGTCAAAAGGTTTTAAATACTGCGCAAAGTAATAACACTAAACCACAAGATTGGTGTGACAGATTAGTTGATTCTGCCTGGAAGCCGGTTTGGCAGGATTTAAATATCGCAAATGATGATTTTATTAGAACCACAGAGAAACGTCACACAATACGGGTACAAAACTTTTTGCAAGGCTTAAAAGATGCCGGCCATATTTATGCCGGTAAATTTGAAGGCCCATATTGCATAGGCTGTGAAGAGTTTAAATTACCTGGTGATTTAGATAAAGGTATGTGCAAGATTCACTCTAAGCCAGTTGAGATGCTTAGTGAAGATAATTGGTTTTTTAAGTTATCTGCCTTTGTAGGTCCACTACTTGAACACTACAAATCAAATCCTGGTGCATGTGAGCCAGCTTCTGCTCGCAATGAGGTTATTTCATTTTTAGAGGGTGAGGTTAGAGATCTTTCAATCTCACGTTCCACATTTGATTGGGGCATTCCCGTTCCTTGGGATACAAAACAAGTTATTTATGTTTGGTTTGATGCTCTTCTAAATTATGCCACCGCAGTTGGATTAGGTGATGAGCCTGATTCTGAAGGTGGGAAAAAATTTGCTAAAACTTGGCCAGCAGATGTTCACTTAGTTGGTAAAGATATTTTGCGCTTTCACGCAATAATTTGGCCGGCAATGTTAATGGCGGCAGGAGTAGCTGTTCCTAAAAAAGTATTTGCCCATGGTTGGTTATTAGTAGGTGGTGAAAAAATGTCAAAGAGTAAGTTAACTGGCATTGCCCCTAGTGATATCACCAAAGATTTTGGCGTCGATGCTTTTAGGTATTACTTTCTAAAAGCAATTCCATTTGGCTCTGATGGCTCATTTTCTTGGGAGGATATGGCCGCTAGATACACCAGTGAATTAGCAAATGATTTTGGTAACTTAGCATCAAGGTTAATTGCAATGATTGAAAAGTATTGTGACAATAAAATCCCTCAAGTGGCAAAAGATAATGAGTTAGCTCAAAGCCTTACTCAGACAGTTAAAACCGCAGATGACGCTATTTGCGCACTTGATTTTCAAGGCGGAATAAATGCAATTATGGATTTCTGTAAGCAGGTAAATGGTTATGTAACAATTAAACAACCATGGGTAGTGGCTAAAGATGCTGCCAATAAAGCGCAGCTAGATGAAATTTTATATAACACCGCAGAATCACTTCGCGCCCTAGCGGTATTACTTCACCCAGTTATGCCAGAGGTGACAGAAAAACTTTGGCAAAGTTTAGGTGCATCATCATTAGGTGCGATTGGTGATCAACAAATATCTAAGGTTTCAAATTGGGGACAATTACCAGCTGGCAGCGTAGTAACTAAAACAGAAGTTTTATTTCCACGGCTAGAAGAGGTTAAGTAATTTATGGCAGATCGTCATAATCGCGATCTTGATCGAAAGCCGGGACCACTTCCTGATCCAATTAATTCAAAGACAGTTGATACTCACGCCCACCTTGAGTTAATTCATAATAGTGAAGCTGATTCACCATTAATTAAGCAAACGTTAGATGAAGCTGCCTTAGTTGGTGTTGATCGAGTCGTGCAGGTTGGCTACTCCGCAGAACAATCAATTTGGTCAGTTAAGTGCGCTGAAGCTTTTGTTGGCCAAGTTTTAGCAGCAGTTGCGCTGCATCCAAATGAGGCGCCAGTAGTAGATGACTTAGAAAAAGATTTAGCAATTATTGAAGGTCTAGCTTCTCATCCCAGAGTTAGAGCAATTGGTGAAACCGGGCTTGATTTTTTTAGAACAGAGCCAGCGCTGCAAGAAAAACAAAAGTACTCATTTAAACGCCATATAAAAATGGCTAAAGATCACAATAAGGCGCTAGTAATTCATGATCGAGATTCACACCAAGCAGTTTTAGATCTTTTAGCTGAAGAAGGTGCACCTAGTAACACAATTTTTCATTGTTTTTCTGGTGATGTAGCAATGGCAAAAGAGTGTATTGCAAATAAGTATTATCTCTCCTTTGCTGGAACTGTTACCTTTAAAAATGCGCCAGAGCTAAGGCAAGCAGCAGCTCTTGTGCCACTTGATCAGATATTAGTTGAGACTGATTCACCATTTTTAGCTCCCATGCCAAATCGTGGATCACTTAACACACCAGCTCAAATACCAAACACCTTAAGAGTGTTAGCAGATGTGCGAGGTGAATCAGTTGATTATCTAGCAGCTGCCATCTCTGAAAATGCAGAGCGTATTTTTGGAAAGTTTTAAGTGATGAATTTATTAGGGGCGGCGCAAATAAGAGCCCTTGCTGAAAAACTTGATTTAAAGCCAACAAAAAAGCTTGGTCAAAACTTTGTAATTGATGCAAACATCTGCCGAAAAATTGTTAAGTTAGCGCAAGTAAGTGAATCAGATATCGCACTTGAAATAGGACCTGGCTTAGGCTCACTCACGCTCGCCCTACTTGAGCAAACTAAGCAGGTAGTGGCAGTTGAAATTGATAATCGCTTAGCTAATCAATTACCAATTACTGTTACTGAGAATGGTTTTTCTAATGAAAAATTAATTGTTATAAATGAAGATGCGATGACTCTAAAGCACTTAGATATTAAGCCAACAGTTTTAGTAGCAAATCTTCCATATAACATCTCAGTTCCAGTATTACTTAATGTTCTTGAATATTTTCCATCTATTACTAAAGGAGTAGTGATGGTACAAACTGAGGTGGCAGAGCGATTGGCAGCTCTTCCTGATAATAAACAGTATGGCGCACCTACTGTTAAAGCTAATTGGTGGAGCACACTTGAGCTATCTGCTTCAGTTAGTAGATCAGTTTTTTGGCCTATTCCAAATGTTGATTCATCTTTAGTTAGATTTGATCGCCATCCACCACTGGGGGATGAGGTGCAACGAGTTGCCACCTTCACCATCATTGATCAAGCATTTGCTAAGCGGCGCAAGATGATGCGATCAGCACTTTCGCAGTTGCTAGGAGTAAATGCAGTTAACCTGTTAGAGGCTGCTGGGATTGATCCAACTATTCGCGGTGAGGCGCTCTCAGTAAAAGAATTTTTAGAGATTGGTAAACAATTAGTTAAGCAAAATTCCACACCATTAGATACTTAACCAATACGCTCTAGGGTATGAGATCACGGGGTGTAATTGCCAGGGTACCGGCTAAGGTCAATCTGCAACTAGCAGTTGGCCCACTAGGTACTGATGGATTTCATGAAGTTACTACGGTCTTTCAAGCAATCTCACTCTTTGATGATGTAACAGTTGAAACAGCGGCAGAAAATAATGGTATTTCAATTCAAGTTACTGGGCAGACTTCAACTGGTGTGCCATCGGATAGTTCAAACCTTGCAGTTAAAGCCGCAACATTAATGATTAAAAATTATGATCTGCCTAGTGATATAAATATTAAATTAAAAAAAGAGATTCCAGTTGCTGGCGGTATGGCAGGTGGTAGCGCAGATGCTGCTGGAGTAATTGTTGGTCTTGACTCTTTATTTGAGTTAGGACTTTCCAGGGATGAGATGGAAATGGTTGGGAGCAAAATTGGCGCTGATGTGCCATTTTCAATATGTGGTGGAGTAGCAATTGGAACTGGTAGGGGTGATCAAATAACTCCAGCACTTTTTAAAGGAAGTTATAACTGGGTATTAGCACTTTCAGGTCAAGGATTAGCCACACCATCTGTTTACGCAGAGTGTGATCGCTTGCGCGAGGGATTATCAATATCAACACCAGTAGTTAGTGAACAATTAATGCAAGCACTTAGAGCAGGAGATGCTAAAGCATTGGGTAAATCACTATCAAATGATTTACAACCAGCTGCCTGCTCACTGCGGCCAGCTCTTCGATTAGTTTTAGATGTTGGTCTTGATTATGGCGCGTTAGGTGGAATCGTCTCTGGTTCAGGTCCAACAGTTGCATTCTTAGTAAAAGATGATGAGCATGCAATGGACTTAACCGTTGCATTAAGTAGTAGTGGGGTAATTTCATCAGTTGTTAGAGCAAGCGGAGCGGTTGCGGGGGCTCGAATAATTGAAAGTTTTTAATTTAACCAGTTATAAGGGATAATTCAGGTTCCGCCATTGTGTAGTGGCTAGCACATGAGCCTTTGAAGCTCAGGGTCCAGGATCGATACCTGGTGGCGGAGCCACCAAGTAAAGGGGGTAGTGATGAGTAAGTTAGAACTTGTCATTGTCCTAGCGGCCGGTGATAGCAAGCGAATGAAATCTGATACCTCAAAGGTATTACATGAAATAGCTGGTCGAAGTGTTATCCAGAATTTATTAGCAGCGCTTACTCCACTTTCTGCAAAAAACTTAACCGTGGTAGTTGGCGCCCAAAAAGAGGCGGTAACGCAGCACCTATTAAAGATTGCGCCAAATGCAAAGTGCGTAGTGCAAGAAAAACGAGATGGCACCGGATCTGCAACCGCGCTCGCCTTAGCAGAACATAAAGGTGATGGCACTGTCCTAGTTTTAGCCGGTGACACCCCACTACTTACCAATCAAACATTAAGTGAATTTATAAAAGCCCATCAAGATAATGAGAGCCCAGCTTCAGTCTTAACTGCCCTACTTCCTGATCCAAGCGGATACGGCCGGATAATTAGGGGTGATGATGGTGTGATCTTAAAAATTATTGAGGAAAAAGATGCTTCAGATTCTGAAAAAGATATTGATGAGATTAATACCGGAGTCTACTTATTTGATATTAAATTACTCCGCTCGGTAATTACTAACCTTAAGAGTAATAACTCCCAAAAGGAGCTATACCTAACTGATGTAATTAGCTTAATTAATGAGAGTGGAAAAAGTGCTTATGCAATTCTTTCCAATGATTACACTGAAACTTTAGGCATAAATGATCGAAGCCAATTAGCTGAATGCGCCGCAATTATGCGTGATCGAATAAATCATCAACATATGCTAAATGGGGTAAGCATTATTGATCCAACTACTACTTGGATTGACGCCGATGTTGTTATTGAATCTGATGTTTTAATTTATCCTGGCACATCAATTACCGGTAATAGTAAAATTAAATCTGGCGCCATTATTGGCCCACGCTCAGTAATTAACTCTTGCCAAATAGATACTGGGGCTAAGGTAATTGAATCAAATTGCACCGATTCTAAGATTGGTAAAGATGCGAAGGTCGGGCCATATACATATCTACGCAAAGGCAGCGTATTAGATAGTGAGAGTAAGGCTGGCGCCTTTGTTGAGATTAAAAATTCAACAATCGGCGTGGGATCAAAGGTTGCCCATCTTTCATATGTGGGAGATGCTCAAATTGGTGAAGAGAGCAATATCGGTGCTGGCACAATATTTGTTAATTATGATGGTGAAAATAAGCACCAAACTGAGATTGGTGATCATGTGAGAATTGGTAGTGACACCATGCTGGTGGCTCCAGTAAGCATCGGTGATGGCGCCTATACCGCAGCCGGCTCTGTGGTCAATGAGGATGTGCCAGCGGGTGCGATTGCAATCGCACGCTCTCGCCAAGTAAATATCTTAGGTTGGGTGCTACGTAAACGAAAAGGAAGCAAATCTGCTGCAGCAGCAAAAAAGGCTGGTGCAAAAGAGTGATTAATTTCTAGTAGAGTTAACCTAGATTCACCACAGTGAGGGGGAAGCTAACCTGAATGAGATTCGCTTAGCCTCCGAGAAAAGTTTGCGCTTATTTACTGGCCGGGCTTACCCAGAGTTAGCAGATGAGGTTGCCTACGAGTTAGGTATCCCAATTACTCCAACATCAGCATATGACTTTGCTAATGGTGAGATTTTTATCAGATTTGAAGAAAGTGTTCGCGGCTCTGATGCATTTGTACTACAAAGTCATAGCGCTCCGGTAAATAAACAAATCATGGAGCAGTTAATTATGGTTGATGCGCTCAAGCGAGCATCTGCGAAACGAATTACGGTAATCCTTCCCTTTTATGGTTATGCCCGCCAGGATAAAAAACACCGAGGTCGTGAGCCAATATCTGCAAGATTAATGGCAGATCTTTTTAAAACAGCAGGAGCTGATCGCTTGATGTGTGTAGATCTACACACCTCTCAAATTCAAGGATTCTTTGATGGACCAGTTGATCACTTATTCGCTCTTCCACTTTTAACAAATTATGTTGGTAGCAAAGTTGATCGCAAGAATTTAGTAATTGTTTCCCCAGACTCAGGCCGGGTTAGAGTGGCAGAGAGGTGGAGTGAATTACTTGGCGGCTGCAGCATCGCATTTATCCATAAAACCCGTGATCCAAAGGTTCCAAATGAGGCAACAGTTGGCAAAGTTGTTGGAGATGTTAAAGGTATGACCTGCGTTGTTATTGATGACATGATCGACACAGCTGGCACCGTAACTAAAGCAGTAGATGCGTTAATTGAAGAGGGTGCTAAGGATGTAATCATTGCTGCAACACATGCTGTGCTTTCAGGCCCAGCTGTTGATAGATTAAAGAAATCTAGAGTCTCTGAGGTTGTAGTAACTAACACATTGCCAATATCTGAGGAAAACCGCTTTGATAACCTAACAGTTCTTTCAATTGCACCGCTTTTAGCCAGGGCAATTAAAGAGGTGTTTGAAGATGGATCAGTTACTAGTCTTTTTGATGGACACAGTTAAAATAGTTTTTTAATAGATCAAACTTGCGCCCGTAGCTCAACGGATAGAGCATCTGACTTCGGATCAGAAGGTTCGGGGTTCGAATCCCTGCGGGCGCACCATTGATTTGTCCTTTTACCTATCTATTCGCTAACCTAGCGCTTCGTTCCGCGAGGGATAAAACCGTTATCGAGGGAGAAGTAAAGTGGCTGAAATTTCAATCAAGGGCGCACGTCGAACTGAGTTTGGCAAAGGTGCATCCCGCAGATCTCGCCGTGATGGATTTATTCCGGCAGTAATTTATGGACATGGTGAGAAACCACAACATGTTGCACTTCCTTCTCGTGAGCTTGGTATTGCACTTAAAACCTCAAACGTTCTAATTGATGTCGTATTAGATGATCACACAGAGTTAACACTTCCTAAATCTGTTAGCCGTGATCCATTAACAGGTTTGCTTGAGCATATTGATTTAGTAATTGTTAGACGTGGTGAGAAAGTTATTGTTTCTGTTCCAGTTCACACTGAAGGTAAGTATGATCAAGATGGAATCTTAGAACACACAAATAACTCAATTGAGGTTGAGGCAGATGTAACAAACATTCCTGCATTCTTAATGCTAAGCATGGAAGGCATGATGGCTGGAGATTCTCGTTACGCCTCTGATGTAGTAATTCCAGAAGGTATTAAATTAATAAGTGATCCAAAGATGACTGTTATTCATCTATCTGTTCGCGCTGCTGAGGAAGAGGTTGTAGTTGTTGCTGCAGCTCCTGCTGAAGGTGATGCCGCCACCGCTGCCACTCCTGCTGAAGGTGATGCTGCCGCAGCTCCTGCTGCTGGCACAGATGATAAGAAGGACAAGAAGAAGTAAGTAAGGACTAGCCTTAACTTATGGCTGATCGTTGGTTGGTAATTGGTTTAGGTAATCCTGGGCCGGAGTATGAAAAAACTCGACATAATATTGGCCAACTTGTTTTAGATCAGTTATCTGAAAATCAAAAGTTTTCATCCCATAAATCTCGAATGCAGATATCTGAGATTAAATTAGATGGGCAAAGTGTAGTTTTAGCTAAATCACTTGGGTATATGAATGAAAGTGGTGGACCAGCTAAATCCTTATCTGATTTCTATAAAATCGATATAGATAAAATTATTGCAATCCATGATGAATTAGATCTGCCATTTAATAACCTTCGAATAAAACTAGGTGGTGGTGATAATGGGCATAATGGGCTTAAGTCCCTTACCGCATCCTTTTCAACTGCTGATTACTACCGAATCAGAATGGGAATAGGAAGACCGATGGGTGAACAAGATCCAGCAGATTTTGTTTTAAAAGCATTTAGTAAAGATGAGCGAGGAGAGCTCAATAGTTTTATAAAGCGTGGCGCACAAGCAATTAATTCTTTAATTCTAAATGGAATTGATAAGGCGCAAACAGCTTTTAATTCCTAAATCAGCCAGTATTTCGAAGACCAGCTGCCACACCATTAATTGTCAGTAGTAGCGCCCGCGCTAGTAATGGATCAATATCTTTTTGTTCTCTTACTCGCTTAAGTAAAGAGATTTGTAGTAATTGAATCGGTGCTAGGTATGTATCTCTAACTTGTAAGGTTCTAGCCAAGATTGGCTGATTTCCTAAAATTTCAGTTTTATTTGTCATAAGCAGTAGCTCTGCAACAGTTAACTCATATTCAGCCTTAATCTGATCAAATATTTTATGAAGGGAAGGATCAACTAAGGTCGTAACATAACGTTGAGCTATTGCTAAATCTGTTTTAGCTAGTGTCATCTCAACATTACTAATGAAGGTACTAAAGAAGTGCCAATCCTTTAAAAGTTTTTGTAGTAGATCAGATTTACCAGCTAGCCTGGCAGCTTTAAGTCCTGAACCAACCCCATACCAACCTGGCACAATTTGGCGCGATTGGGTCCAACCAAATACCCAAGGAATAGCCCTAAGGGATTCAAGACCAGATGCTGCATCAGGGCGACGTGAAGGCCTAGAACCTAAAAACATATTTCCAAGTTGTTCAACAGGAGTTGAGGAATAGAAATATGCAGGTAGCTCTTCTTGATCAACTAATTTTCGATATGCCGAAAATGCATGCTCACTAATTAAATCCATGCACTCATCCCAACTATTTAAATCCTGTGATGATTGGCGTGGTTTTCTATTTAATATTGTTGCCTCTAAAGCTGCAGCTAGAGTTAACTCTAAGTTTTCTTTAGCAAGTGCTGGCAGGCCATACTTATCTGAAATTACCTCACCTTGTTCAGTCATTTTTATCTGACCATCAATTGATCCCCAAGGGAGCGCGATTAAAGCGTCATAGGTTGGTCCACCACCACGGCCAACTGATCCACCACGACCATGAAATAGTCGAAGCTTCACACCATGTTTATGTGCAACATCGCGAAGTTTTCGTTGGGCTTTATGGATCTCCCATTGGCTAGTTGTAATACCAGCATCCTTATTTGAGTCAGAGTAACCAAGCATTACTTCCTGCACCTGACCACGCATCATTACAATCTTTCGATAACTCTTATTATTTAGTAAATCATCTAATATCTGATCTGCCGCTCGCAGCTCTGCAACAGTTTCAAGTAGTGGCACAAAACCGATCTTGGCAAATGATTTATTAGCATCTAGTGATATTAACCCCGCCAATTTACCAATTAAGACCGCAGCTAAAACATCATTTGCAGATTTTGTCATTGAAATTATGTAACTTTCAATAACCTCTGGGCCAAACTGATCAATTAATTCACCACTTGTTACAAATGTTTTAAGGCATTTATTTGCTTGCTCATCAAGTTTAGTTAAATCAATCACTTTAGTTGATTCTAATTCTTTATTAATGATCTCAGCACTTGAATCATTAAATAATTGTTTTAATAGGTAATGGTGAGCATCTGAGTGCTCTCTAATATCCATCTTGGCGTGGCTTAATCCAAATGCAGCAATTGCTCTAGTAATTCGCTCAAGTAATCCGGTCGCAATTAATTGACCATTATTAGCCATTAATGATTTACGCATAATTTCAAAATCACTAAGTAATTCAGCGCTATCTTTATAGTCACGGCCTGGAACGTGGGGTGAATCATCAGCATGGCGCTGTTGGGTGATTAAAAGCTTGTGCCTGATAGCAGTTACCTTTAAGCGGTATGGCTCCTCAGCATTAATTCTTCGATATCTACTTTCAATCTCAGGTAATTTTTCAAGATCATCTAAAACAGATTTTTCTAACTCTTTTGAAACTCCAGTTAGTTTTGTTGAGATAGATACGCCCTGCACTAACTGATCTAGGTGCAGCAAGAGAGTTCTTGTAAAGTGTGAGTTTTGTAGCAAAATAGCAGATCTAGTTACATCAGCTGTGATATTTGGATTGCCATCGCGGTCCCCACCTATCCAAGTTCCAAAGGAAAGTGGCTTAGCAGAAAGAGAGAGATCAACTCCTAATCTTTTAACTTCAGAAGCAAATTCAGCTAACACCTCTGGCACAGTCTCTTGTAGTAACTCATTTAAGTAATAAATTGAGTTAACCGCTTCATCTAATGGTTCAGGCCGGCCTAAGCGAAGTTCATCTGTTTGCCAAAGTAAATCAATAGTTTCAGCAAGACGTTTAGTTTGAGTTTGGCTATCAGGTTGCTGAAGAAGTTCAGAAATTGTTGTCATCTTTCCTAATACGGAGCGACGGGCTGCCTCCGTTGGATGGGCAGTAAATACTGGGCGCACTGAGAAGTTATCTATCCAAGTTTGAAGATCTTTTTGATCAAAATCTTTGCTTATTTTTTGCGCTGCTAAAATATTATCTACAGCTCTACTTAGCCAAGAACCAGTTGCATTTTTCTCATCAGTTAACACTTTAGATCGGTTAACTTGTTCAGCCACATTTGCTAGATTAAAAAAGTGTCCAAATGCTCTTACTAGAGAGATAGTTTGAGTATCAGTTAACTTACTTAAAATTTGATCTTGCTCGCCCTGCCTAACTGCCAAGCGAACAGATTCAACTAGTGAGAGTAATTCATCCCCTTCTTGCCTAGCTAAGGTTTGACCTAATAGGTCGGCTAATCTGCGAACATCATTACGCAAATCTGTGTTATCAGCAGTTGAACTCATGGCGTAATCATCACAGATTCCCAATTGCTCTGGCACATCTTTATGGCATTTACGGCTAAATATCGGCCTTAGAATTACCCCTGTAACCCCCCTTCATTTATGAAGCGGGGGTATGTGGCGTTTAATTGAAGGAAGGGGCAGTGATGTTAAATCTTTTATCCAAACTGAAGTCACCAATTGGAAATTATTTAGCAACATCAGTGGATATGGTGGCACCTGCAAGTATTCACTGCCTACTTGCCGCTAACTCGCCTGCGCCACTATTAATTGTTACTACATCAAGTAGAACATCACAGGAATTAACTGCTGAGATCTGTTCACTAATTGGTAGCGAAAATGTAGTTAACTTTCCAGCCTGGGAGACATTACCGCACGAGCGATTAAGCCCTAAGGCAGATACCGTTACTTTAAGATTTAAAGCACTTAATCAAATTGTTAGTAACGATATAAAAATTATCACCTGTTCAATTAGAGCATTACTACAACCAATTATTGCTAATAACCTAGAACTTTCTCAAATAAAAATAAGTGCTAATCAACAGTTAGTAATGTTTGATCTAATTAGGCAGCTATCACAATTTGGTTTTACTAGATCAGATTTAGTTGAGCGGCGAGGTGATTTTGCGGTCAGAGGTGGAATTTTAGATTTATTTCCAGCTGATCAAGAGCACCCGATTCGAATAGATTTCTTTGGTGATGAAATTGAGGAGATCTCATATTTTGCAGTAGCTGATCAGAGATCTTTAACAAAAATTACCGGTGAAATAAAAATTTACCCATGCCGTGAGCTTCTTCTAGATGAGAAGGTTAAAGAGAATGCTAAAAAATTAGGAAAAACTTTTCCAGAAATTAGTGAGATGACTGAAAAGATCATCCAAGGAATAACATTTGAAGGAATGGAATCTCTTGCTGCCGGCTTAGTTGATGAGTTTAAAACAATAATTGATTACCTACCTAAACAAACTCAGATTTGGTTTATAGATGAGCCAAGACTTAGAAGTCGGGCCGCAGATTTAATTACTACCAACGAAGAGTTTCTAGCTGCTAGTTGGTCAAATATTGCTTGGAGTGAAAATGAGAAACTTTCACCACCCCTTGATTTAACTGCGCAACTTGGTGTGGGTGGATTTAATGAGTTAGTAAGAATTGAGCAGATTGCAAACAAGGCTGGGCTTGAAATACGGAATTTAAATCTATATCCCAGCACACCAGAGCAAGAAGAAATCACATTTATTGATGTGATGAATAGTTATGGAAAAAAGTATGAAAATGCACTCTCTGATATTAAAAGCTGGCAAAAAAGTGGCTATCAAGTCATTTTTACCGCTGCTGCCAATGGCACATTAAAGCGATTTAGTGAATTACTAAATTCTTCCGATTTAGCAAATGAAATAATTGAAGTTGATAAAGAATCTAGCCAAGCTAACTTAATTTATCTATATCGCTCTGATATCACTCATGGCTTTATCAGTGAGAAATATAAATTGGTTTTAATTACAGATAAAGATATATCTGGGCAAAGATCAACAGATAAAGATTTAGCCCGAATGCCTTCTAGGCGCAAGAAGGCGATTGACCCAATGCAACTTAAGTCAGGCGACTACGTGGTCCATGAACAACATGGAGTTGGTAGATATGTAGAGTTAATTAATAGAAATATTAATAACATATCTAGAGAGTATTTAGTAATCGAGTATGCATCATCAAAGCGGGGTCAACCAGCTGATAAATTATTTGTTCCAACTGATACCTTAGAACAGGTAACAAAGTATGTTGGTGGTGAAGCACCCGCTCTTCATCGCATTGGTGGCGCAGATTGGCAAAACAGTAAACGGCGTGCACGAAAGGCAATCAAACAAATAGCAGCAGAGTTAATAAGGCTTTATGCCGCCAGGATGAGCTCTCCTGGCTTTGCATTCTCAGCTGATACAACTTGGCAAAAAGAGCTAGAGGATAATTTTGCATTTGTAGAGACCATTGATCAGCAAGCAACAATTGATGAGGTTAAGCGGGATATGGAAAAACCAAATCCAATGGATCGAATTGTTTGTGGTGATGTGGGGTATGGGAAAACTGAGATTGCAGTCAGGGCAGCTTTTAAAGCCATCCAAGATGGTAAACAGGTTGCAATATTGGTACCAACTACATTACTTGTACAACAACACATGAATACATTTTCAGATCGCTACGCCGGCTTCCCAGTAAAAATTGCCGCACTCTCTCGGTTTAATACAGCAGCAGAGAGTAAAAAGGTTATTGAAGGTATCAAATCTGGCGTAGTTGATGTAGTAATTGGTACTCACCGACTGTTATCAAAGGATGTTGAGTTTGCAAACTTAGGGTTGCTAGTAATTGATGAAGAGCAGCGCTTTGGTGTGGAGCATAAAGAGGAGCTTAAGAAAGCTAGAACAAATGTAGATGTATTAGCGATGTCAGCAACGCCTATTCCTAGAACCTTAGAGATGGCAATTACTGGAATTAGAGAGATGTCTAATATCACCACTCCACCGGAGGAGCGCCATCCAGTTTTAACCTACGTTGGTGCCTTTGATGAAAAGCAGGTTAGTGCTGCAATTAATCGCGAGTTATTACGGGATGGTCAGATTTTTTATATTCACAACCGAGTTGAAAGCATTGAGGCGGTTGCTGAGAGAATTAAAAAATTAATTCCAGGGATAAAAATCGGAATTGCGCATGGTCAGATGAATGAGCGGGTATTGGAAGAGGTAATTATTGCCTTTTGGACCAGGCAATTTGATTTACTGCTTTGTACAACCATTATCGAAAGTGGAATTGATATTCCAAATGCCAATACCTTAATTGTGGATCGATCAGATTTATTTGGTCTCTCCCAACTTCATCAATTGCGTGGTCGAGTGGGCCGAAGTAGTGAACGGGCATACGCCTACTTTTTCTATCCCATCGATAAACCAATTACCCAGTTAGCCCATGATCGATTAACCACGATTGCAACAAATACTGATCTAGGCGCCGGTATGGCGGTGGCGTTAAAAGATTTAGAGATAAGAGGTGCTGGGAATCTATTAGGTGGTGAACAATCAGGTCATATCGCAGAGGTTGGCTTTGATCTATATATGCGCATGGTGGCAGATGCTGTTGATGAGTTTAAGAGTGATTACTTTGTACAGAAGCCAAAAAATATTGATTGCAAAGTGGAGTTACCAGTAAATGCTCACCTACCTGTTGAGTACATCGAATCAGAGCGATTACGACTAGATCTTTATCGCCGAATTGCCGAAGCGCAAAGTGATGAGGTGATTGCTGAGATCAAAGCTGAAATGTTAGATCGCTTTGGGGATCTACCATCAGCAGCGCAAGAGTTACTTAAAGTGGCAGCGCTTAGATTATTTGCTAAATCATTAGGAGTTACTGATATTGCTATCGCTGGTAAACACTTACGACTTACACCCATCACACTGGCTGAGTCTGCGCAGATAAGATTAAGTAGGCTTTATCCTGGCTCAATTTATAAGATGAGCAGCTCCACCCTTTTAGTTGCAAGAGTCACTGCGCCTAATTGGATAGAAGGTGGTGAGGTAGGGGATACTTCAACCCTTGCGTGGGTCGACTCAGTTCTACGTAATTTTATTCAACCGATAGTAGAAAAATGAGGATGCAATTGCTTAAGCGGATATTTACACCATTAATAGCGGTATTACTTCTCACCAGCTGCTCCAGTATGAGCTCTGGTGTAAGTGTTGGCGATACTTCTTTTTCTGGCCAACAGATTCAAAAAGTTGTAGATGAAATATTAACTGCCCGTAAAAACATTGACACTACTCAGATGCAATTATCGCAAGGCCCTGAGCTGCTTCGAGATCAAGCACAGTTCTTTATTGTGACTGCTTTATTGGATCAGATTGCTAAAGAGAAAAATATTGTGGTTACTAAAGCAGATGTGGCAGCCCGGCGAGCAGAGATAGTAACGAATGTTGGTGGTGAGAGTGAGTTGCCGACCGCTTTGGTGGGGGCAAATCTTGCGCAATCAAATCTTGATGCTTATCTTAAAGTCTTAATTATTTCAGAGCGGTTGGATGCATATTTTATTAACTCCGGTACGCCACAGGCGCAGGCACCAGAGTTAGTGGCAAAAGCAGTTACAGATATTGCTAACAAACTTGGTGTTGAGGTCAATCCAAAGTATGGCAAGTGGAATCCAACTAACACCTCTATTGAAGCAAGTGATGCAACCGATGGCGCAGTAACCCAACTTCCTTAGATAAATATGAGTTCTGAACTCCTGCGGCTTCGTGAAGTAATGGACAAACTTCGATCCCCGGGAGGATGTCCATGGGATGCCGAACAAGATCACACATCCCTTCTTAAATACTTATTAGAAGAGTCTTATGAGTTTATTGAGTCAGTTGAAAATAATGATAAAGATGCAATGCAGGAGGAGCTGGGCGACTTGCTATTGCAGGTTTACTTTCA
>OFQS01000005.1_pt1 | contig 54498 bp, 45 predicted proteins | sample 1542861 | NCBI WGS metagenome assembly OFQS01 (sample SAMN05442518, study PRJEB24371) | freshwater metagenome | isolation source: Freshwater Lake | place: Canada: Niagara | collected 2012-08-03 | reverse complement strand
GAGACGATGCCTGGGAACGCAATGATCAATGCCACCATGATCAATTGAATGATCACGAAGGGCACTGCGCCCCAATAGATCTGTTCAATGGTGACTTTCTTAATGGTCTTCTTGGTGACCCTGTCGACGTAGTCTTCAGTGGGTGCCACACTGCGCAAATAGAACAATGCGAAACCAAAGGGTGGGTGCATGAAAGATGTCTGCATGTTCACAGCCAACAATACGCCGAACCAGACCAAGTCAATGCCAATCTTTTCTGCGACTGGACCAATGAGCGGAACAATGATGAATGCCAACTCAAAGAAGTCTAAGAAAAAGGCCAAGATGAACACCAAGATATTCACCACAATCAAGAAGCCCAATTGACCGCCTGGCAAGCCCGTCAGCAAATGCTCAACCCAAATGTGACCATCCACACCTTGGAATGCCAAGCTGAAAACAGTGGCACCAATCAAAATGAACAACACAAAGCAAGACAGTTTCATGGTGGAGTCCATGGCCTGTCGCATGAGTTTCATGTCAATGCGATTGCGGGCCATGGCCATGACCAAGGCACCTACGGCCCCCATAGCACCGCCTTCTGTGGGGGTTGCAATGCCCAAGAAAATGGTACCAAGCACCAAGAAAATGAGTGCCAACGGAGGAATGAGCACAAAAGTCACTCGCTCTGCCATATTGGACAATAAGCCCATCTTGGTCACTTTGTTGATGATGGCTGCAAAGAAGGCAACACCCACACCCACACACATGGACACCACGATGGTTTCATCAAGTGGGGTTGTGTCAGGCAAAAATTTGGCAAAGGCGATCGCGATGGCCAATGAAACACCAGTCAAGATGGTCAAGGACCGAAGACCTGAAGTGCCATCATCTTCCTTGATGGTTCGAGCTTCTGGAGGCAGTGCAGGTACCCATTGAGGTTTGATGAAGCTGATCAGGACGATGTAGCCCACATACAAGCCTGTGAGTACAAAGCCTGGAATGAAGGCGCCTTTGTAGAGGTCGCCAACGCTCTTGCCCAATTGGTCAGCCAACACAATCAACACCAAAGAAGGCGGAATGATTTGAGCCAAGGTGCCCGAGGCAGCAATCACACCCCCCGCAATGCGGCGGTCGTAGCCATATCGCAGCATGATAGGCAACGAAATAAGGCCCATTGAAATGACGGAAGCTGCCACCACACCGGTTGTGGCGGCCAACATGGCACCCACAAAAATAACGGCAAAAGCTAAGCCACCTCGAATAGGACCAAAGAGCTGGCCAATGGTGTCCAGCAAATCTTCCGCCATGCCAGAGCGTTCCAAAATCAAGCCCATGAAGGTGAAGAATGGAATGGCAAGCAAGGTGTCGTTTTGCATGATGCCAAACATGCGGAGCGGCAAACTTTGCAAGAAACTGGCTTGAATCACACCCAATTCAATACCCACAAAACCAAAGAACAAGCCGCAAGCAGCCAAGGAGAATGAGACCGCATAACCGAACATCAAAAAGATGATCAGCGACACGAACATGATGGGCGCCATGTTGGCGATCAGAAATTCAGTCATTTTTGAGCTCCCATTTGAACTGCTTCACGGGCAGCAACTTCTTTTTGCAATAAGAATTCTGCAAATTCTTCCTCGGGTGTTTTGACCCCTGGCTTTTTGGAAGGATCTGGAATCATGCCTTGCAAGAAGGCAAACCGCTTAATGACTTCAGACACACCTTGAATGCCCAACAGCAACAAGCCCAAAGGCAACATGGCAAACACGGGCCAGCGCATCAAGCCACCTGCATTGGAAGACATTTCCTTCGTGATGAAAGCATTGATCACCAAGGGCATGGCCAAAATGATGATGTAAGTCACAAAGGGAATCAAGAAAAAGCAAATGCCCGCAATGTCAATCCAAATTTGAGTTCGCTTGGAGAAACGGCCCGACACAACGTCGATTTTGACGTGCTCTTGGCGCAACAGGGTGTAACCAGCAGCCAGCATGAAAACCGCTGCAAACATGTACCACTGAACTTCCAGAAAAGCGTTGGAACTGAGGTTGAAAGCCTTGCGTGAAATGGCATTACCCGCACTGATCAGCACTGAGAATAGGACCAGCCAGGCCACCCACTTGCCAACCCACTCGCTGAATTGGTCTATCCTTTTGGACAGAGATAACAAAGAATCCATATTGACTCCGAAAAAAACAATAACCACCGATTGTAGAAAAATTGAAAAGCCCTGCAGAAGGGGTTTACCCTTCAGGGCTTGTCGCAGATCAAGACTTGAAGTCGGGCCACTGATCCAAAATGGCTTTTTCAATGCCTGAAGCATCAAGCCCCTGCATCGCCATGAGCTTAGCCGGGTCACCGTGTTCGATGAACTGGTCCGGAAGGCCCAATGATAACAAGGGCTTCAGCAGGTTTGATTTTTGCAGGAACTCCCCCACGGCACTGCCCGCGCCACCCATCACGCAGGCATCTTCCAAGGTCACAAAACAGGTGTGTTTGGCAGCCATTTGTAAAATCATGGCCTCATCCAAAGGCTTTGCCCAGCGCATATTAACCACAGTGGCGTTCAATTTTTCTGCCACTTCAAGCGCAGGATAAAGCAAGGTGCCAAATGCCAAGATGCACAGACCAGTGCCTTCGCGGCGAAGCTCTGCTTTGCCCAAGGGTACCGTGTCTAAATCTGTACCTGCCCCAACACCGACCCCCGCACCCCGGGGATAACGCACTGCCACCGGATGGTTTTGCGCAAAGGCTGTGCTAAGCAGCAAACGGCACTCGCGCTCGTCGCTTGGGCAAGCAATCGACATATTGGGAATACAACGCAAATAAGCAATGTCGTAGGCGCCAGCATGCGTGGCACCATCGGCACCCACCAGGCCCGCACGGTCCAAGGCAAATACCACCGGTAAGTTTTGCAAGGCCACGTCGTGGATTAGCTGGTCATAGCCGCGCTGCAAGAAGGTGGAGTAGATAGCCACCACAGGCTTGAGGCCTTCACATGCCAGGCCCGCAGCAAACGTCACCGCATGTTGCTCAGCAATGCCCACATCGTAATAACGATCTGGAAAGCGCTTGTGAAACTCCACCATGCCAGAGCCCTCGCGCATGGCGGGTGTGATGCCCACCAAGCGCTTGTCGGCCGCAGCCATGTCACAAAGCCATTGGCCAAAGATGTGCATGAAGGAAGGCTTAGCAGGCTTGACAGCAGGCACCAAGCCTACTTTGGGATCGAACTTGCCAGGGCCGTGGTAATTCACAGGATCTTCTTCGGCCAGCCTGTAGCCCTGCCCTTTTTTGGTGATGACATGCAAAAACTGAGGTCCTTGCAGATTTTTGATGTTTTCCAAAGTGGGAATCAGGGAATCTAAATCATGGCCATCAATGGGGCCGATGTAGTTAAAGCCAAATTGTTCAAACATGGTGGCAGGCACCACCATGCCCTTGGCATGCTGTTCAAAGCGCTTGGCCAACTCAAACAGCGGTGGCGCACTTTTCAAAACATTTTTACCCATGTTCTTTGCGGTTGAATAAAAACGGCCGCTCATAAGTTGCGCCAAATAACGGTTCAAGGCCCCCACAGGCGGGCTGATCGACATGTCGTTGTCGTTCAAGATGACCAACAATTTGCAGTCTTCAATGCCCGCGTTGTTCATGGCTTCAAAGGCCATGCCAGCGGTCATGGCGCCATCGCCAATCACGGCAATGGCGTGGCGTGATTCGCCCTTTTGACGCGCCGCAATGGCCATGCCAAGCGCTGCAGAAATACTGGTGGAGGAGTGAGCTGTACCGAATGTGTCGTACTCACTTTCATCACGGCGCGGAAAACCAGACAGACCACCCAATTGACGCAAGGTGGGCATGCGCTCGCGCCTGCCCGTCAGAATTTTGTGCGGGTAAGTTTGATGCCCCACATCCCACACAATGCGATCTTCTGGGGTGTTGAAAACATAGTGCAAGGCCACGGTGAGTTCTACGGTGCCCAAGTTTGAACTTAGGTGTCCGCCAGTTTGCGACACGTTGTCTAAAACGCACTGGCGCACATCAGCAGCCAAGCGGGGCAAGTCGCCACGTTTCAGTTTTCGAAGGTCGAGGGGAGAGTGAATTGATTCAAGCATATTAGTTTTTTCTTTGCACCACTTGGGTGGCCAGTGCGCGCAGTGCGGCAGTGGCCGTGGTGTTCAAGCCGCTGGCATCAAGTGCTGCCAAAGATTCTGTGTAGAGTTTGGCGGCCAATAGTTGGGCCTGCTCTAAACCCATGAGGGAGACATAGGTGGGCTTGTCGGCCGCAGCATCTTTGCCCGCTGTTTTGCCCAAAGTGGCCGAGTCAGAAGTGACATCCAAGATGTCGTCCACCACCTGAAAAGCCAAGCCCAGTGATTGCGCATATTGCGTGAAGGCATCGAAAATCAGAGCAGAAGGCTTGCCAGCACTGACCGCACCCAGTTGCACACTGCAGAGCAGCAGTGCACCTGTTTTGAGACGGTGCATTTGTCGCAATTGGGCCTCATTCAAGGGCACACCCACACTGGCCAAATCGATGGCTTGGCCGCCCGCCATGCCTTGATAGCCAGAAGCTCTGGCCAACAAGGCAACTTGCGCGGCTTGCACCGCGACGTCTGTGCTGCCATCTTGTGGCGTTAAAAATTCAAAAGCCAAGGCTTGTAGGGCATCGCCTGCCAACAAAGCCTGCGCTTCGCCATACTTCACATGCACAGTAGGTTTGCCTCGGCGCAATACATCGTTGTCCATGCAGGGCATGTCATCGTGAACCAAAGAATAAGCGTGAATCAATTCAACTGCACAAGCAGCGCGCAGTGCCGCCAAAGCGCTGGGCTGATCAGAGACAGTAGCGGCTTCCAAATCGACACCCACAGCTTCAGCCGCGGCCAATACCAATAGAGGTCTGAGGCGTTTACCACCATCCAAGACCGAATAGCGCATTGCTTCACCCAAACCAGCGGGGGCGTGGGCATCGATGCCTTGTTTCAAAACTTGTTCAACTTGCGCCAAGCGTTCTTCGGACCAAGCTTTGAAATTGAAGTTGTTTGAAAACGGAGAGTTCATGCACCGTCCCAAGGTTTCAAGGTCCCTTCGTCCAACACGCTGATTTGGTTTTCGATGGCCGTCAACCGTTCGCGGCAAAAAGCCAGCAGGCCAGCGCCGCGTTGGTAATGGGTCAGCAATTGATCAAGGGGCAACTGACCTGATTCCAATTTGGCCAACAATTGCTCCAACTCTTGAACCGCCTCTTCATAGCTGGCGGGCAGTTCCTGGTCGGTCTGAGCTTTGGCTGAAGTAGAAGGGGCTTTTGGCATGACGGATTTAGATCTAAAGAAAGTCATTTTAGGTCGACTTCGGCCCCAAATTGCTGACCTGAGGCTACAATGCCCCTTCATCGGCGGTCTTCGGGCCGCTTTTTTCGCGGGAGAGCCCTGGGTTACCCGCATGTTCCTGCCCCTTCATAGGGGGAGTCTCTAGGTCAGGTCACCAATGTCTGATTTAAGTCTTCAACTGCAGCAGGCCTCAAGCCAACTACCAGTTTCAAGCTATTTCAATGAAGCGCTGTTCCAGCGCGAGCTGAAAACCATTTTTCAGCAAGGCCCCAAATATGTGGGCCACCAACTGTCGGTTCCCGAAATCGGGGACTACCACGTGTTGCCCCAAGAATCGGGTGGGCGCGCGCTGGTTCGCTCCGAGCAAGGCATTGAACTGATCTCCAACATTTGCAGGCACCGCCAAGCCGTGATGTTGCAAGGTCGAGGCTCACTCAACACCCAGCAAAAAGGCAGTGCCGGTGGCAACATTGTGTGCCCCTTGCACCGCTGGACTTATGCCCCCGAAGGTCAGCTTTTAGGTGCGCCTCATTTCGCACAAGACCCTTGTCTTAACCTCCAAAATTATCCGCTTCGCGAGTGGAATGGTTTGTTGTTTGAAGACAATGGGCGCGACATCGAGGCCGACTTGGCCGAAATGGGGCCGCGCGCCGCATTAGATTTCACCGGCTTCAAACTCGATCATGTTGAGATGCATCAGTGCAATTACAACTGGAAAACCTTCATCGAGGTTTACCTCGAGGACTACCATGTTGAGCCGTTCCACCCAGGCCTTGGCAATTTCGTGACTTGCGACGACCTCAGCTGGCAATTCAAAAAAGAATTCTCAGTTCAAACGGTCGGCGTCGCCAATCGTTTGGGCAAGGCCGGAAGCCCTGTGTACGAACGCTGGCAAAAACAACTCATGCAATACCGTCAAGGTACCGTTCCTGAATATGGCGCTATTTGGCTCACCTACTATCCCCACATCATGGTGGAGTGGTATCCGCATGTGCTCACGGTGTCCACACTCCACCCCATCAGCCCCGAGAAAACGCTGAACATGGTGGAGTTTTATTACCCCGAAGAAATCGTGGCCTTCGAGCGCGATTTTGTAGAAGCCCAAAAAGCGGCCTACATGGAAACATGTTTAGAAGACGATGAAATTGCAGAACGCATGGATGCGGGCCGCAAAGCTCTGATGCAGCGGGGCGACAACGAAGTGGGGCCTTACCAGAGTCCCATGGAAGACGGCATGCAACATTTTCACGAGTGGTATCGCAACAAGATGAGCACATCGATGAACGAAGCTTCAAGCGACTAAGTTGCATGCAAGCACTTTGGATGGTTTTAGCCTCTCTGATTTTTTCAATCATGAGTGTGTGTGTGAAATTTGCAGCAGTGCATTTCAGCACCTTTGAATTGGTTTTCTATCGCGGCGCCATTGGCACCTTGCTCATGGCCTATGTCTGTCAGCGCAAAGGCATTTCACTTCTAACACGAGTGCCCAAAATGCACACTTGGCGAGCGTTCACAGGGGTGGTGTCTTTGGCTGCATGGTTTTATGCCATTGCTTATCTGCCCTTGGCCACAGCCATGACTTTGAACTACATGAGTGGCATTTGGGTGGCTGCTTTTTTGGTGGGCGCCACGCTTTGGAAAGGCCATCTTCTGGATGTGAAGCGCCAGTTGCCTGTGGTGCTCAGTATTGTGATCAGCTTTTTGGGTGTGGTCATGATTCTCAGACCCACCATCGAACAAAACCAAGTGATTGCAGGATTGGTAGGCTTAGCCTCCGGCATGATTGCCGCAATGGCCTACATTCAAGTCGCTGAACTTGGCAGAGAAGGCGAGCCTGTTGAGCGCACAGTCTTTTATTTTTCCTTGGCAGCCGCCGCATCTGGCGCACTTGTGATGCTGTTCACAGGCATCAGCGAATGGGTCTGGACAGAAGCTTGGCTGTTATTGCCCATTGGCATCTTGGCCGCATTGGGCCAATGGTGCATGACCCGCGCCTACAACGATGGGGCCACCATGGTGGCCGCTAACTTGCAATACTCTGGCATTGTATTTTCAGCCTTGTTTGGCTTGTTTTTATTTGGCGATCAAATACCATGGATCGGTTGGGGTGGTATTGTGATCATTGTTTTAAGTGGCATTGCAGCCACCGCCTTAAGCGGCAAAAACAAGGCAAGCACACCCTCTTAATTGCAAACTGACAACGACCGAAGGAATCAACATGCACACCACTCTCATTTCTGTTCAACAACTCAAAGACTTGCAAACTTCTGGCAAAGCTTTCATGGTGTTTGATTGCACCGGCGACCTCATGAAACCCGAAATGGCGGACACCTTGTTTGCCACGGTTCGCATTCAGGGTGCACAGCAAGCCCATTTAGATCGCAACCTCAGCACGCACGGTTCTTCGGCCGTCAATGGCGGCAGGCATCCGCTGCCCTCGCGTGAAGAAGTTGCCACATGGTTAGGCAGCTTAGGTTTTGAAAACCATATGCAGGCTGTGGTGTACGACCGCAATGGCGCCAACTACTGCGGCCGCATGTGGTGGATGATGAAATGGTTGGGTCACGATGCAGTGGCCGTTTTAGATGGCGGTCTTCAGGCCTGGGAAGCATCGGGCGGGGCCGTTGAAAAAGGTGCACCTGCAGCGCTCAAGCCTATCGCCAGCAAGTTTGAATTGAAATCAGCTTTGCGCGAATGGATCAGTACTGATCAATTAGCACCGCAAGTGGGGCACCCCAATTTAACCTTGATCGATGCCCGCGCTGGTGCGCGCTATCGCGGCGAAATGGAGCCCCTCGATCCTGTGGCTGGCCACATACCTGGCGCATTAAACAGACCCTTTGCCGAAAACCTTGGCGCAGATGGCTTCTTCAAATCGCCAGAAGTATTGAGAGCTGAATTTGAAAAGCTTTTAGCAGGCAGAGACCCTGCCACTGTGGTTCACCACTGCGGCAGTGGCGTCAGTACAGTGCCCAATATTTTGGCCATGGAAATTGCGGGTTTAGGTATCACGCGCTTGTATCCTGGTAGTTGGAGCGAGTGGTGCAACACACCCGGACTGCCCTGCGCAAAGGGTTAAGAGTGCTGTCTCAATGCGCGGTGAAAGAATGCGCCAACACACTGACCGCGCTTACCAACGCAATGCCACTTATCAGCCAAACAATTTGCGCGGCCGTCTCACGTGAACTTAAACGTTTTTGCAATTGCGGAATTAAATCGGCCAGTGCCACATAAATAAAACTGCTGCTGGCAATGGCCAGCATGTAGGGCAAAACGCCATGCAGTTGGTCTAGCAACGCGTAGCCAGCCAATCCCCCCAAGGCCGTAATGGCACCCGCCAGAGAGACTTTCAAGACGGCTGTTTGCCGGCTTTGGGAGCCCTGGCGCAGCACCACCAAATCGCCCATGTGATGAGGCACTTCGTGGGCCAAAACAGCCAAAGCCGCCACCACGCCTAACTTCAAATCGACCATGAAGGCAGAGGCAATCAGGACACCATCTCCAAAACAGTGAACGCTGTCGCCAGCTAAGATGGCCCAGCCACCGGCCAGCGGCTTTGCGTGTGCGCCTTCAACGTGTGATGCATCCGAAGCAGTTGAATGCGCATGATCATGATCGTGGTGGTGGTCGTGAGCCTCATGGTGATCATGGCCATGGTGTGCATCGCCGTGGTGATGCTCGTGGCCGTGGTGCCAGAGCTCTGCCTTATCGAGCAAAAAGAAAAACAACAAACCGAACAACAAGGTCATGAACAAGTTGTGGGGTTCTACACCTGCGTCAAAAGCCTCAGGCAACAGGTGCAAAAAAGCTGTTGCAAGCAATGCACCTGCAGCCAAGCTCAGCATGTGTTGGGTATAGCGACTCACAATGCCAAAACTAAGCCAGGCTGCCAACCAAACACTTCCAATACCAGCGGCCAGGGTACCTAGCAAAATAGCCAATAAGGTCATTCAAGTTCCAAGTGAAGCTCAGAAAGATGCTGAGCAAAGGCTGAATTATGCATGCCTGCTTGCTTGAAGCCGTTGAATCAAGCTGCTTCTTGAATCACAACGTCGACAGGCACCCCCCATAACTCAGCATGCGCTTGCAGGTTTTGGATCTCTTGTTGTGCCCAATGGCCTCGGATGTAGCCCAAAGCCACCACAGTGCCGGCCTCATAACCCCAACCAGCCGAGGTGACCTCACCCACAAATTGACCTGCCACACTCAATGGTTCACCACCCCACAAATAATGGCGCGCATCTTTCACAACAACTTTGACAAGCTTTTTCTCAGGTTTAAATTCTGCTTGTGCTTTTTTGGCCAGCAAGGCTTTCTTGCCTTTAAAGTCGCTTGTCTTATCGAGTTTCACACCCGCCCACAAACCCGCTTCAAAAGGTGTTTCATCGGGTCCTATTTCAGCACCCCATGCTCTCCTTTGACGCTCGATCCGCAGTGCATCCAACGCGTAGTAGCCAGCATCTCGCAAGCCTAGGTCTGCGCCTGCACTTTGCAGAGCCAGGTAAACATGACGTGTCATTTCAACAGGCACATACAACTCGTAGCCTGGGCCGCCCACGTAGCTCATGCGTGCTGCACGCACTTTGGCATAGCCCACATCTATTTCACGCGTGTGTGCAAATGGCAAAGCTTGCGGCGACAAGTCATCATGGCAAAGCTTTGACATCAAAGCCAGAGAATTGGGGCCCATCAATGACAAGACACACAGCTGAGTAGAAACATCATCGATGTAGACCCGCATTTCTGGCGTGACATGGCGCTGCAGCCAATCTAAATCGCGCGTTGTTTGACCCGATCCTGTAATGACCATGAACCGATCAGCACTGAGTCGAATAACAGTGAGATCACTTTCAAAGCCGCCTCTGTCGTTGAGCAGCGGGGTGTAAACCATTTTTCCAATGGCCACATTCATTTCGTTGGCGCACATGCTTTGCAAAAACGCCAATGCATCTGCACCTCTGACCGAGATTTTTGAAAACGAACTTTGATCGTACAAAGCCACAGCCTCACGGGTGGCTTTTTGTTCAGCTTGCACCCAAGGTAACCAATCGGGTGTGTCCAAGGTATCTCGCGCAGGCGGCGCACCTGCAGGTCGGAAATAGTTCGCGCGCTCCCAGCCATTTTTACTGCCAAACTCTGCGCCCTTCGCTGCCAAAACGTCATACAAAGGCGAGCAACGCAATGGCCGAACCGTCTGCAACTCTTGTCTAGGCCAACGCATGGCGTAGTGCAGACCCAGGGTCTCGGCGGTGCGTTCAGAGAGTGCCTTTCGATTGCCGGTAAATGCGCCAAACCTACGCACATCGACATCCCACAAATCAACACTGGGTTCACCGCCCACAATCCACTCCGCCATCAAGCGCCCTGCACCACCAGAGTTGGCAATGCCTGCTGAATTGAAACCAGCACACACAAAATAGTTTCGAACTTCAGGTGCCTCACCCAAAATAAAATTGCCATCGGGCGTGAAACTCTCAGGTCCATTGAGCAACATTTTGACTTTGGCTGTTTCCAAACAAGGCGTGCGGTGAATGGCGTTTTGCATCAAAATTTCAAACTGATCCCAATCCTCGCCCAGCAACTCAAATTGAAAAGTTGAAGGAATAGGGTGCACATTCCAAGGTTTGGCCACAGGCTCAAAGCCGCCCATCACCAGACCACCCACTTCTTCTTTGTAGTAGATGTAGCCATCGGGGTCTCGCACCACGGGCCACATGGGGTGAATGCCCTCTATCTTATCGGTCACAATGTAGAAATGCTCGGCAGAATAAAGCGGCACGTTGACACCGGCCAACTGACCAAATTGACGCGCCCATTGGCCCGCACAGTTCACCAAGATATCGCACTGAATGTCGCCTTGTTTGGTTTTCACACCCTGCACGCGACCTTCATTCAAGTCAACACCTGTGACTTCAATGTCCTCAAAAATTTTGATGCCATGCAGCCTTGCCCCTTTGGCCAAGGACATGCACAAATCAGCAGGATTGGCCTTGCCGTCTCCAGGAATCCAAATGCCGCCTGCTAAGTCATCGGTTCGAAGCAAGGGTGCACGCTCACCCACCTCTTGTGGCGTGATTTCATGAACCTCCACACCAAAGCTTCTGGCCAAAGCAATTTGTTTTCGCAAAACTTTCATGCGCTCTGGCGTGCGCGCCACATTCACGCTGCCGCATTGTTTCCAACCTGTGGCTAAGCCCGTTTCTGCTTCTAGCGTTGAATAAAGTTCAATGCCGTACTTGCTCATGCGCGTCATGTTTCGATTAGGACGCATTTGACCCACCAAGCCAGCCGCATGCCAAGTGGTGCCACTGGTTAACTTGCCCTGCTCTAACAAGACCACATCGGTCTGACCCAATTTGGCCAAGTGATAAGCCACAGAACAGCCCGCAATGCCACCGCCTACGATGACAATTTTGGCCTGAGTTGGAAAGCTTTGTGTTGCCATGAATGAGATCTCCTAATGCGTGTCCTCAACCACTAACCCAAACGAAGTGCTGCAACGCCAGAAAGAATGGCCACAGTCCCTGCAATTCTTTGTCGAGTCCAAACTTCTTTCAAAAACCAAGCGCCAATCAGCGCTGCAAAAAAAACCGATGTTTCTCGTAGCGCAGCCACCATGGCCACAGGCGCGACGGTCATGGCCCACAGTGCAATGGCGTAAGACCCAATGGAGGCAAATGCGCCACCTGATGCGACAGGCCAACGCTTGCGCACATAGGGCCAGACTTGCCCTTTGCGCTGCATGAAAACCAAAATGGCAAACGGCCAGCCATCCAATACAAACAACATGCAGATGTATTGCACTACGTGGCCTGAAATGCGCGCGCCTTTGGCATCGATGACGGTGTAAATGGCAATCAGCACAGCATTGATCAAAGCAAACACGATGGCTTTGCGGTGAGTCCACCACTCGCGCGTAATGCCCAACAACAAAACACCGCCGCTGATACAAGCTACACCCAACCAAGCCAACGGTGTCAAGTCTTCACCGATGAATGCAAAGGATGTAAGTGCCACCAACATGGGCGCAGTACCCCGCATCAAAGGATATGTGAGCCCCAGTTCACCATGACGATAGGCTCCGGCTAACGCAAAGTAATAACCGACGTGAACCACCAAGGAGCCCAAGATATAAGGCCAAGATTCTGCAGGCGGTGGGCCAACATACAAACAGACAGGAAGGGCCAACAGCGAGCACAGGACATGGATCAGGGCCGTGTCTAGGGTTTTGTCGGAGCTAGACTTCACAAGCGCGTTCCAGCTGGCGTGAAGCAGTGCCCCAAAAAGGACCAATAACAAAACGGGCCAAGTCATGGCCATCTCAGTCTTTCAACGCACAGCGTCTTGCAATTTGCATGTAATGGGAAAGTTCTGGCGTCTGAGTCTCTGGCTGTTTGGCCAAGTCATCCCAGAGTCTCAAACGAACTGCATCTGAAGCTCCGGGCTCTTCTATGAATTGTGCAGCTTCTTCTGCAGTAAAAATTCCACCTTGCAGTTTCAAGCTTCGCTTGGAGTCTTCAGACAAAGCACCATAGTATTCAGGACGCGTGGCGCACAAATATCGTTTGGCGTCCACATGACGCTGAACAACATCAATTACAGCTTCAGAGAAAAGTCCGCGCAAAAAGGGAACAACGCGGTATTGATGCACGTCATCGACACCCTGCATGCTGGGCGTTTCTCCCAAGTCATGCAGCAAATGCCCCAAGTCGTGCAGAAAAGCCGCCGTGACCAATTCGTCGCTAGCTTCCTCTTGCTCACCCAAGTGAGCTGACTGTAAAGCATGCTGAAGTTGTGTCACAGGCTCACCGCTGTACTGCTCATGCCCGCGTTGTTGAAACAACGCTTCGATGTCGTTAAGTGTCAAGGCCATGGTACCAATATGCTCTCATTAATGAATTAATCGGTTAAAAGATCAGGCTGTTTAAGCCGAGTGCTTGTCAGTGCACCTGCTTGTTCCAAAATAGGATATGCAATGGAACAAATGTGCGAATTGATGCGTTTCAAATCGCTGATTAAATCAATGTGCAAAGAGCTGGTGCCAATACTTTCAGGTGTGTTTTCCTGCAAGCGCGCCAAATGACGATTGGCGTATTCATGCTCTAGATTTCTAAATTGCACTTTTTGCTCCAACAGTGCTTCTGCATTACGAACTCCACCCTCTAAGAAAACACTCATACCCAACTGCAAATTGGCCACCAAGCGTTGGTGCAAATCGTCGATTTCTGCAAAACCAGCTTCTGAGAAATTTCGACCTTTGGCTATTTTTTTGTCTTCAATGTCTTGAAGCACTCGCTCAATGATGTCGCCCACTTGTTCCATATTGATGGCAAATGACATGATATCGGCCCAACGCTGTCCCTCTCTTTGCGACAAAGCCTCACGTGAAATTTGCGTCAAATAAAATTTGATAGCGGAATACAAATCATCCACACCATCGTCCATTTCACGCAATTTAGCAGCCAGTAAAGCATCGTTGTTTTGAATCACTGGCACGATACCGCGCAACATTGTCTCCACCACATCAGCTTGGTGCAAAGCTTCACGCGCCGCACAGGAAATGGCCAAGGAAGGCGTTGATAAAGCTGTAGGGTCAAGATATTTGGGCTGAACTTTGTTGTTATCGACCTCAACGGAAGGCAAGTATTGGGTCAACCACTTACCAACTTTTCCCGTAAACATGATCATTGACATTGCAAGTAGCATATTGAACAAGAAATGAAAACTCACCACAGCATCAAACCCTAGGGCTTGAATATCGTCTGCAAAAGGTATGTACATACTTAAAAAAGGAATAGCCAGCGTACAACCAAGCGCTTTAAAGATTAAATTCCCCAAGGGCACACGCCGTACATCAGCAGATGATTTGGACATGGTTAAAAAAGCCAGTAAGCCACTGCCCAAATTGGCACCCAAGACCAAACTCAAGGCCATGGACATGGACACTACTTGTGTATGGCACAGCGTTGCTGTCAATAGGACCATGGCCAAACTAGAATACGAGACGACCGTTAAAAGTGCACCAATCAAAATCAAAATAACTGGGTCGTTGGGCAAAACGCTGAGCAACACATGCATGCCATGCGACTGAGTAATAGGCGTTGTTGCTTCAACAATCAAGTGCAATGCCAGGGTCATCAAACCCAAACCAATCGATACGCGACCCCAACGGCCCCACGTATTGTTTTGATTGGCAACAAACACCACTACGCCCAGCACAATCAACAAGGGAGACAACCAACTTAAATCAAATGAGAACATTAAGGCCATCAAGCTGGTGCCGACATCAGCACCAAGCATCATGATGAGTGCCGTTGACGTGAGAAATATACCCTGCCCAACAAAAGAGCTCACAATCAAACAAGTTGCGGTACTAGATTGCAACAGGCTACTAACCCCCAAACCTGATACAAAAGCCAAAGCAGGCTTATTCATGCTGCTGGCCAACAAATCTCGCAGAGAACCGCCTAAAACTCGCAAGATGCCTGTACGCACGGTGTGCGTGCCCCACACCAAAAGTGCAATGGCTGCCAGCAAGTTCAATAAGTTGTACATTCTTTCAAACCCAAGGGATTGAATAGGTTTTGATATTCGTAAAGCTCTTAATGGCTTCTTGCACTCCTTCTTTGTAGCCCAAGCCAGAATCCTTGATGCCGCCAAATGGCGTGAGTTCGAGTCGGTAGCCTGGCACCTCACGCACATTGACCGTGCCCATTTGAAGCTCATTCACAAACCGCACAATGTAGTCCATTCGATTGGTACAGACACCGCTAGAAAGACCATAGGCTGTACCATTGGCAATACGAATGGCCTCATCAATGTTCTTGAACTGAATGATGGGTGAAACAGGACCAAAGGTCTCCTCTTTCACAAGCATCATTTCGGGCGTTACTTGGTCCAAAACTGTAGGCGAATACAAGGCACCGTGGCGCTGGTTTCCGACTAACAAACGTGCGCCCTGTGCGATGGCCTCGTTGACGCGAGACTCAAAGAATTGGGCCGCCGCTTCATCAATCACAGTGCCCATGAGGTTCTCTAAATCGGCAGGATCGCCATACGGCCACGCCTTGGTTTTTTGTACCACCAAATCAGTAAATTCAGCAGCTACCGATTGGTGCACCAACATGCGCTTGACAGCAGTACAACGCTGACCTGAATTTTTATATGACCCCTGAACAGCCAAGTTAGAAGCCTCTTCTAAATCAGCGTCTTCCATCACGATGAGGGGGTCGTTGCCACCCAACTCCAAGATAATGCGGCGATAGCCAGCTTTGTTTGCAATGTACTTGCCAATAGCAACACCACCGGTAAATGTAATGAGATCAACACAGGGGTGCGTCAACATCTCATCGGCAATTTCTCTTGGATCGCCTGTAATCACACTCAGCATCTCTGGCGGCAAGCCAGCTTCGTACAAGAGGTCGGCAAAATAAATGGCCGAGAATGGCACCTTCTCCGAAGGCTTCAAAACCATGCGGTTGTTGGTAGCCACGCTGGGAATCACTTTGTGTGCCACCTGATTCATGGGGTGATTGAATGGTGTGATGGCTGTGATCACGCCCAGCAAGGGCGCGCGCTGTGTATAAACCCGTCGCTGTTTGCCATGGTGCGTTAAGTCGCAACTGAAAATTTGCCCATCGTCTTTTAGCACTTCTTGCGCACCAAACAACAACACATCACTGACGCGACCAGCCTCATAAACGGCATCCTTGATGCACAAGCCAGCTTCTGCTGAAATGAGATTGGCAATGTCATTCAAGTGATCTCGCACCAAGGCTGCTGCCTTGTTCAAAATGGCTGCTCTGTCGAACCTGGTCAATTGCGGTTTGTAGGCATGGGCCAAAGCATAAGCCTGTCGCACCTCTTCCAACGTAGCCTTGGGCACAGTACCAATGCGCTCTGCCGAATAAGGATTGAACACCTCAATGGCACGATCTCTGCCAGCACCTACTTTTTGGCCGCCAATGCGCATGGCATCGAGTTGATGATCTCGGATAAATTGGGCAACTTGACTCATGACAATCACCTTCTCAAACTTCAAGCAGATTGGCCAAAATTCAAAGCCAAATCAAACGCGTCAAAATTGCGCCAGCGGCGTTGCCTGTCTAAATTGGGCACTGCACGGTTCATAACCAAAGGAACGCGCTGCTCACTGATGCCGCCATGCGAGCGCAAAGGCACATCAAGTCCCGACAAATCATGTTTAGATTTGGAGGTACCCAGAACTGTATCGCGCTCAGAAACCACCACCAAGTCACCCAATCTGTCTGCAGGCAGTTCAAATTGAGCGGCTGCTTGCTCGCGCGTTAACACCACTTCGATGCCGTGCTCTGCTTGAAGTTTTTGACAGGCCGCCACAGGATCTGTGCCTGCTGGCAAATAGATCGTAGCAAATGAACCTAGGGCGCCATGGTGCACCACATAAGGATCTGTAATCGGCAAGATCACTCGCACCGAACCCACACCCAACCAGGCATCAAACCAGTCTTGCAAATAAATGACTTTAGGCTGGCCATCCATGCCCACCTTGGCATTCATACCGTGATCAGCAGTTAACACCACCACACATCCCATGGCATCAAGTTCTGCCATGTAGCGGTCCATCATGGCGTAGAACTCATTGGCTCCAGCCGTGCCAGGTGCAAATTTGTGTTGAATGTAATCGGTGGTGGAAAGATACATGACATCGGGTCGCTCGTTTTTCATGAGCCATACCCCTGCTGCAAAAACAAATTCAGACAAATCTGCGCTGTAAACACTGGGTAAAGGCTTGCCAACTTTTTGGAGCACATCGTCTATGCCATGCTCTGCCACGCTGGCCTTGTCGGCCTTCTCAGCTGAAAAACAAATACCCTTCATTTGATGACCTAGCAACTGACGCAGCTTGTCCTTGGCAGTGATCACGGCCATCTTGCAACCTGCATCTGATAGTGCAGCCAACAATGAAGGTGCCCTCAACCACTTAGGGTCGTTCATCATGACCTCCACATTGTTGGCGCTGTCGTACAAATAGTTGCCACAAATACCATGCACACTGGGTGGCGCGCCAGTCACAATTGATAAGTTATTGGGATTGGTGAAACTCGGGACTACGCAATCGGCTTGTAAACCTGTGCCCGTGGCTAGCACTTTTTTCATCCAAGGCATATGACCACCCGCCACTGCCTGACCCAAGTAATCGGGTTCGCAGCCATCCACACAGACCACCACCACTGGCTGCTTTGGCATTTGATATGTTCTTTGATTGACTAGCATGACATTTCCTTTTTTATGGCGCCGCGCGCTCTGAATATTTGACGTAATTTCGAATGGTTCTTTCGCGACTCATGAGCACATGCTGTCGCAAAGCCTCTGCAGCTTTGACGCCATTGCGTGAGCCAATAGCTTCCAATATATCTCTGTGCTCATTGACAGATGTCACCAGCAAGGCATGGTCAGAAAAATTGCGCCGCCTAAACAAACTCAATTCTCGAGTCAGCTTGCGGTACAAACTGATTAATTTTTGATTGCCTGCATAAGACACCATGGCTTCATGGAACTCAATATTCAATCGGTAGTAAGTTGCTTCATCTTCAGTCTTGACTGCAGACTCCATTTGAAGCACCAAGCTTTTCAAATAACTTAATTGTTGTTCGGTGGCATTGGTCGCCAAAGTGCTGCCCACATGCGCCTCCATCATGGCGCGCAGATCAAAAATTTCGAGCGCTTCTTCTAGTGGAATTTGACGCACATAAACGCCCCGATTTTTCTCCAACTGAACCAAACCAGCTTCTTCCAAAACTCGAAAAGCCTCTCTAACGGGGCCTCTCGATACACCAAGTTTTTCTGCAATCGACGCCTCAGTCAGCTTGTCACCGGGCCCCAACTCTCCCGAATTAATCAAGCGCTCAATCTCCTGCTGCACCGCACCCGTCAGGGAGTGTTTTTGCAACATCGCGATCGTGGCATTGGCGTCTAGCGCAATCGACAGTTGTGTTCGGGCTTGTGCGATTTCAGTCGTCATGCAAAGAATTTGATCACAACTCAGTAAATTGTCAACAATTTACAAAAAACAATTGACATTCAGTTATTCTTCGATTCCAATGATTTTCATGGGCTTGTCACATCGCTGTCACAGCTCTGGTGGAAAGTTATCGTTTTTAACTTGATAAGGATGACGAATGCGCGCACTTTACAAATCTGCACTCTTGATAGGCGGTCTACTGCTAGGCTCAATGGCTTTGGCTCAAAAAACGCAGCTGTTGGTCTACACAGCTTTGGAAGTGGATCAACTGAAGGCTTATCAAGAGGGTTTCAACAAAGTCCACCCCGAGATTGAACTCAAATGGGTTCGCGATTCAACCGGCGTCATCACTGCCAAACTTTTGGCGGAAAAAGCCAACCCACAGGCAGACGCTGTGATGGGCGTAGCTGCCACCAGCTTGGCCTTGATGAAGAAAAACGGCATGCTCGAGCCATTTGCGCCCCTGAATTTGGACGCCATCATGCCCCAGTACCGCGACAAAGCCAATCCACCTGCTTGGTGGGGCATGGATGTCTGGGGCGCGACCATTTGCTTCAACACAGTCGAAGCCAAAAAACGCAATATTCCAAAACCAGAAACTTGGAAAGACCTCACCAAGCCTGAATACAAAGGCCAAGTGGTCATGCCCAACCCCGCTTCCAGTGGTACAGGTTATTTTGATGTCATCGCATGGCTCACTTTGTTTGGTGACCAAAACGGCAAAGGCGGCGGTTGGAAGTACATGGACGGCCTGCATGAAAACATTGCGCAATACACGCACTCCGGATCGAAACCTTGCAACATGGCCGCCAGCGGAGAATATGTTGTAGGAATTTCATTTGAGTACCGCGCCAATGCCAACAAAGCCAAGGGCGCTCCTATCGACTTGGTGTTCCCTAAAGAAGGTTTAGGTTGGGACCTTGAGTCGTTCGCCATTCACAAAGGCACCAAGAAATTGGATGCTGCCAAGAAACTGGCCAACTGGGCTTCAAGCAAAGACGCCATGAAACTTTATGGCAAAAACTTTGCGATCACCGCTCACCCTGGCGTGGCAGAACCATTGGCCAACGTGCCCAAAGACTATGAGTCACGTTTGGTCAAATTGGACTTTGAATATGCTGCTGAGCAACGCGAGCGTATCTTGGCCGAATGGAACACTCGCTACAACGGCAAATCTGAAAAGCGCTAAATTCATTTAAACGGCCGCCTGGCATCGCCAAGGCGGCCTTTTTTGTTGGTCACTCATGTCTGCAAGCCCCTTCATTTCTCTTTCAAATCTCCACAAAGCTTTTGGTCAGTTTGTTGCGCTTCAAGACATAAACTTAGACATATTTCCTGGTGAGTTGGTGTGTTTCTTAGGCCCCTCGGGCTGTGGCAAAACAACTTTGCTGCGCATCATTGCGGGGCTTGAAGTCCAAACTCGCGGCGTCATTCATCAAGCAGGGCGCGACATCTCAAAAGCCCACCCGGCAGAACGCGACTACGGCATTGTGTTCCAGAGCTATGCCCTGTTTCCTAATCTCAGCGTTGCAGACAACGTGGCTTATGGCTTGGTCAATCGCAAAGTGTCGAGAGATTTAGCTCAACAAAGGGTGCAAGAACTTTTGAAGCTGGTGGGATTGCCTGGCAGTGACCACAAATATCCCAGCCAACTTTCTGGCGGGCAGCAACAACGCATTGCTTTGGCGCGAGCCTTGGCCACATCGCCAGGTCTGCTGTTGCTGGACGAGCCCTTGTCTGCGTTAGATGCCCTTGAGCGTGTTCGATTACGTGGAGAAATCAGGTCATTGCAACAAAGCTTGGGCGTCACCACCATCATGGTCACGCACGACCAAGAAGAAGCTTTAAGCATGGCCGATCGCATTGTGGTCATGAACCATGGCTGCATCGAACAAGTGGGCACACCGACTGAAATCTACAGAGAACCTGCCAGCGCATTTGTGGCAGATTTTGTGGGCCAAGTGAACGTTTTAAATGGCCATGTTTCGAACAACGCATTGCAATTGAGCGAGATGCAAATTCCTTTAACGGACATCCCCACCCAGTCACGCAGTGAGGGTGATGTCAAAGTGTATTTGCGGCCTGAAGATGTATTGGCCATGCCCGTTTTGACGGGCGAAGCTTATGTCTTTCAATCTACCATTCACGAGATAGAGTTCATGGGGGCTTTCTGCCATGTCCATGTCTTGGCACCCACACTCTCCAAAGAACCACTGACTGTTTATTTGTCGCTCAATTATTTGGCAGAGCAAGGGCTTCAAGCTGGCTCTAACCTTCTACTCAAACTGATGCCAGAGCGTCTCAAATTGTTTTGAAACAGACTTGACCCTCGCATGACGTACGTTTTATCCCAAGTGACACAGCGCAAGCATTGGAGCGATTGGATTGGATTCGCGGGTTTGGCCTTGGTGCTCTTCATGTTGCTGGCGTTTTTAGCAGCACCTCTGCTGGCCATTCTTCTGCAAGCGGCCCAAGATGATCAGGGCCAATTTGTTGGCCTGCGCAACTTTTCTAGTTACCTGCAAACACCCTCTTTGTTGCAGAGTCTTTGGAACAGCATTTGGGTTTCTTCTTTGGTCACGTTCATTGTGGTGCCATTGGCTTTTGTCTTTGCATACGCCCTGACCAGAAGCTGCATGCCTGGCAAAACCATTTTCCGAGCCATCAGCCTCATTCCACTTTTAGCACCCTCCTTGCTTTCGGCCATTTCACTCATCTATTGGTTTGGCAACCAAGGGGTCTTGAAAGACGCCATGCAAGCTATCGGGATTGATCAAATTTATGGCGCACCAGGCGTGGTGATCGCAGAATGTTTCGCCGTTTTTCCGCATGTGCTCATGATTTTGGTCACCGCCCTCACGCTGGCCGATGCACGCCTTTACGAGGCGGCCGATGCCCTGGGCACCAGCGCTCAGAGAAAGTTTTTCACCATCACATTGCCAGGCGCCAAGTACGGTTTAATCTCGGCTTCCTTGGTCAGCTTTACTTTGGTCATGACTGATTTTGGCATTCCTAAAGTCATCGGTGGCAACTTCAACATGATGGCCACTGATATTTTCAAGTTGGTCATTGGTCAACAAGATTTTTCCAGAGGTTCGGTGGTGGCATTGCTGCTTTTGTCGCCAGCCGTCTTAAGCTTTGGTGTAGACCGCTATGTAAGTGCTCGCCAAACGGCCATGCTAAGCGCAAGAGCCGTGGCCTTTTTACCCAAACCCGACGCGCGTCATGACCTGCTCATGATGTCTTTCTGCACCTTCATTGCATGCCTTATGCTGGCCATGTTGGGCATGGCTGTTTTTGCATCTTTCGCCAGTTTTTGGCCATACAACCTAACACCTAGCCTGATTCATTACAAGCTGGGTTTGATCGATGGCGATGTAGGCCAAGGATTTATCAACAGCTTGAAAATGGCATCGGGTACCGCCGTCTTTGGTACCTTGCTGGTGTTTGTCACAGCCTATTTGCTTGAAAAAACCAAAGGCATGAACTTGGTTCGCGCACCGCTTCATATGTTGGCCGTGATTCCTATGGCTGTGCCTGGATTGGTCTTGGGTCTGGGTTATATCTTTTTCTTCAACATGCCCAGCAACCCATTGCACGGCATGTACCAAAGCATGACCCTGCTAACCCTTTGCACCATTGTTCACTTTTACACCACAGGGCATTTAACGGCCACCACGGCACTGAAGTCTTTGGATGCCGAATTTGAATCGGTCAGCGCTTCACTCAAAGTGCCTTTTTACAAAACCTTCTGGCGCGTGACATTGCCCATTTGCACACCTGCCATGGTGGACATCGCACGGTATTTTTTCATCAATGCCATGACCACTATCTCAGCGGTGGTGTTTTTGTATTCTCCAGAGAATAAAGTGGCTGCCATTGCTATTTTGAATTTGGATGAAGCCGGCGACATAGGCGCGGCTGCGGCCATGGCTGTTTTAATTGCACTTATTTCAGCTTGTGCCACTGTATTTTTTGCTTGGCTCAGCTGGCTAGTAGACAAACGAACGCAAGCTTGGCGTCGCCGATAATTTTTGATTCTGATCTGATACATTTTTTAAATCCCTTTGAGACAAGAGACACATTCACCATGCAACGCGAAGCCATTCTTCTCACACCCGGCCCCTTAACCACCACCCTGCGCACCAAGCTGGCCATGCTGCGAGATTGGGGGTCATGGGACAGTGAGTTCATTGCCATGACTGCACGGGTTCGCAAAAGCTTGCTGAACATTGTTCACGGACACGAAACCCATGTGGTGGTGCCACTTCAAGGCAGCGGTACCTTTAGCGTGGAAGCTGCAGTTGCCACACTGGTCCCCTCAAGCGGCCACATTTTAGTTTTGGACAATGGCGCCTATTGCAAAAGAGCAGCCAAACTGTCCACCATGATGGGGCGCAAAACCACCGTTGTGCCAACACCAGAAGATCAATGCGTCTCGCCCAGTGCACTAGAGGCCCTGCTCCAAAAAGACGCCAGCATTACGCATGTGGTGCTGATTCACTGCGAAACAGGGGCGGGGGTTTTAAACCCTCTCCACGACATTGCCAAAGTTTGCGAGAAACACAGCAAAGGTTTGATTGTGGACGCCATGAGTTCATTTGCCGCGCTGGAAATTGACGCACGCACCACTCGCTTTGACGCCCTCATTGCCGCCAGCGGCAAATGCCTAGAAGGTGTACCCGGTATGGGCTTTGTGTTTATTCGCAAAGCCATTTTGGACAACTGCGCTGGCAACAATTCTTCCTTGGCCATGGACTTACACGACCAATACGTGTACATGGAAAAAACCGGTCAATGGCGCTTTACACCACCGACCCATGTGATGGTGGCCTTGGCAGAAGCCATTCAACAGTTTGAAGAAGAAGGTGGACAGCCCGCCCGTTTGAAGCGTTACCAAAGCAATTGCAAAACTTTGATTGAAGGCATGTCCGCATTAGGCTTCAAACCCTATTTAGACCCTGCAGTTCAAGCGCCGATCATTGTGACCTTCCATGCACCGGCTGATGCCAACTACGAATTCAGAAAATTTTATGAAGCTGCCAAGAAGCATGGCTTTATTTTGTACCCAGGCAAGCTGACTGAAATTGAAACATTTCGTGTGGGCTGCATTGGTGCCATTGGCCCCATTGAGATGCAACAGGCCGTGCATGCGGTGGCGCTTACATTGAAAGAGTTGGGCATCGCAAGCGGCGCTCCTGCTTGAATCTTGTAGTGCATTGATTTTTTAAAATTTTTAAAGGACAGAGCATGGCCACCTCCAAAGTACACCCTGCACTTAAAGCAGTTGAAAAAAGCGGTGCTCAAAAAGTCAAAGTAGCCGTGAGCGACATCGACGGCATTTTGCGCGGCAAGTACTTGCACATTGACAAATTCAAAGGTGCGGCAGAGCCTTACCCTGCAGGCGGTTTTGGCTTTTGTGATGTGGTGTTTGGCTGGGACTCGTCAGATCAGTGCTATGACAACACCTCCGTCACGGGCTGGCAACATGGCTTTCCAGATGCCTTGGCGCGTTTGGATTTAGACACCGCGCGCAATGTGCCGTGGGACAACAACGTACCATTTTTCATTGGCGAATTTATTAATGCCGATGGCACACCCCATCCACTTTGTCCGCGGCAAACTTTGAAAAAGGTTTTAAAGCGTGCCGAAAAAATGGGCGTCAACCCCATGTGCGGCATGGAGTTTGAATGGTTCAACTTTTTAGAGAACTCTCACTCCTGGGAAAGTAAAAAAGGTGTAGGGCCCACACCACTCACACCCGGCATGTTTGGTTATTCATTGCTGCGCATGAACCAAAATCGCGAATTCTTCAACGCCATTCAAGACGAGATGCTGCAGTTTGGCGTGCCCATTGAAGGCCTGCACACAGAAACAGGCCCTGGTGTTTACGAAGCTGCCATTGCTTTCAGCGATGCGCTGACACAAGCCGACCGCGCCATTTTGTTCAAAACAGGCACCAAAGAAATTGGTGCGCGCTTTGGCATCATGCCCAGTTTCATGGCCAAGTGGAATGCCGCTTATCCAGGATGCAGTGGCCACATTCACCAAAGCTTGAGTGACGGCAAAAAGAATTTGTTCGCTGACGCCAAAGGCCGTCATGGCATGAGCAAAATGTTTGAAAGCTATTTGGCTGGCCAAGTGGCTCACCTCATGGAATTTGCTCCCATGTTCTGGCCCACCATTAACAGCTACAAGCGCTTGGTCGATGGCTTTTGGGCACCGGTCAAACCTACATGGGGTGTGGACAATCGCACCGCCAGCTTCCGCGTGATTGCCGGCTCACCCAAATCAACCCGCCTAGAAACCCGTTGCCCTGGCGCCGACGTCAACCCCTACTTGGCCATGGCTGCAGTCATTGCTGCAGGCTTAGATGGCGTTGAAAAAGGCATGAAGCTAAGCGCTCCCCCCATTCACGGTACCAACGGCGGTGCTGAGAACATTCCCCGTGCACCCCGCACACTGATTGAAACCACGCGCAATTTCCAGCAGTCCAAAGTGGCGCGCGATTGGTTAGGCGATACATTTGTGGATCACTTTGCCGCCACCCGCGAATGGGAATGGCGGCAATGGTTAGATGGCGTAACCGACTGGGAACTCAAACGCTATTTTGAAATTATTTAAGTGAACCCTACAGATCAAACTGGACATTGATATGAGCATTGAAAAATTTTCCTTCCCAACACCCATCCACTTTGGCGTTGGTTCACGCAAGTTAGTCGGCTCGCATTTGAAAAATTTAGGCTTCAAGCGTCCCCTCATCGTCACCGACAAAGCCATGGCCGATTTGCCTCTCATGGCTGAGTTCATCAGTCACTTGGATGGCCTTGAGGTGTCTGTTTATGCCGGCGTGCATGGCAACCCCACCGCCTCACAAGTCACAGCGGGTGGCGCAGCTTTCAAAGCGCACAATGCCGATTGCGTCATTGGCTTAGGTGGTGGCGCATCGCTTGACGTGGCCAAAGTGGTGGGCTTGGCTGCCACCCACGATGGCCCCATTTTGGAATATGCATGGGATCACCCCAAGGTGCGAAGCATTACAGGCACGCTGCCCTATTTTGTGGCATTGCCCACCACCTCTGGCACTGGCTCTGAAGTGGGCCGCTCTAGTGTGGTCAGCGAAGATGACACACACCAAAAGCGCGTCATCTTTCACCCCAAGTTATTGGCCCAAACCGTGTTTGCCGATCCAGAACTCACAGTGGGCTTGCCTGGCAAGATCACTGCAGCCACTGGCATGGACGCCCTGACTCACAACATCGAAAGCTATTTGTCACCGGCCTACCATCCCTTGTGCGATGGCATTGCCTTGGAAGGCACTCGCATTGGGGCTGCAGCATTGCACACAGCTGTGCATGAACCCAGCAACCTCAAGGCCCGCAGCGACATGATGATGTCGTCCATGATGGGCGCCATTGCCTTCCAAAAGGATTTGGGTGCAGTGCACTCTTGTGCACACGCACTGGGTGCAGTGGTCGACATGCACCATGGCTTGGCCAACGCGCTCATGATCGATGTGGTCATGGCTTGGAACTACGAAGCCGTGCCTGAAAAATTCAACGAACTTGCGCACGTTTGCAATGTCAAAGGCGGCGGCAGTGCCTTTGTGGCTTGGCTCAAAGAATTGAAAGCGTCGATTGGCATCACGGGTACTTTGTCTTCGCACGGTGTTAAACCAGAACACATGGCGCGTTTGGTTGAAATTGCTACGGCCGATATTTGCCATCAAACCAACCCGCGCCCTTGCACATCAGCCGATTTCGAGAAGCTGTTCAAGGCTGCCATGTAATTTTGGATGAGGTCATCATGTCTTCTAATTCCAAACGTCTGAAAATTGGCGTCTCTGCTTGCTTCTTTCACCCTGACCACGAACGCGTGATCTTCAAGGGCAAGACGCTTCAATACGTTGAGCAGTCGGTGATGCATTGGGTCATGTCGCAAGGCGACTTGGCGGTCATGATTCCTTCCCCCGAAGGCGAAACCCAAGTGGGTGATGCGCAAATTGCCGACTACGCCCAATGGCTGGATGGCGTGGTGCTCATGGGCGGCAGCGATGTGTGGCCAGGCAGCTACGGCGAAGAAGTGATGGACCCAAGATGGACAGGCGACCGTGTGCGAGATGCTTACGAAAAGAAGCTGATTGAATCTTTTGTAGCAGCTGGCAAACCAGTGCTGGGCGTATGCCGCGGCATGCAAATGATCAATGTGGCGTTTGGCGGCACTTTGTACCAAGACATTGCCACGCAAAGACCCGAAGCCCTGATGCACCGCGACGGCGTGAAGTACGACCTCAATTTGCATGAGGTGCAATTCGAACCCAATAGCAAACTGTCTAAGCTATTGGGCGGCGCCACCAAAGCCAAAGTCAACAGCATTCACCATCAAGGCGTGAAAGATTTGGCCGCCAACTTTGTGGTGGAAGCTTTCTGCCCTCACGACCACATTCCAGAAGCCATTCGATTACAAGGCGACGCTTATGTGGCCGCCGTTCAGTGGCATCCTGAATTCCATAAATCGACCTTAGGCACCTTGGATGACTCACCCATCCTGACTGATTTTTTAAATGCAGCACGCAAGAAGCAACCGGCTTAGGCTTCCTCTCTTCAAAAAAACACCGAACCACATTGGACTTGTATGAAATTGCTTGACGTCGTCAACCCAGCCACCGATGAACTGATCACTCAACTGCGCATCGACGATGGCGCAGCCGTGGCCATCAAGGCCCAAAAAGCACGCAACGCACAAGCCGCATGGGCCGCTACGCCTTTGGCAGACCGCATGGCATGCATTCAGCGCTTTCGAGCTTTGGTTGTAGCGCAACTTGAAGACTTGTCTAAAACCATGACCCAAGAAACCGGCAAGCCGCTGGCCCACTCGCGCAATGAGTTGAACGGCTTCTTAGGTCGCGTCGACTTCTTCTTGTCAGAAGCCGAAGCAGTCCTAAAAACTGAAACGGTTTACAAACAAGACGGCATGTGCGAGCAAATTCAGCACATTCCCCTTGGCTTGATTGGCAACATTTCTGCATGGAACTACCCGTGGTTTGTGGGTGGCAATGTGTTTGTACCTGGCCTGCTCATGGGCAACGCCATTTTGTACAAACCGTCAGAATTCGCAGCCATGAGCGGCATGGCAATGGCCCGTTTGCTGCACGAGGCTGGCATTCCCGAAGACGTGTTTGCCACGCTCATTGGTGCCGCTGACACTGGCAATGCTTTGCTTGCACAACAACTCGATGGTATGTTTTTCACAGGCTCATTGGCCACGGGACAGCACATTGCCAACGTCATGGGGCCGCGTATGACCAAGCTCCAATTGGAATTGGGCGGCAAAGATCCCACCTATGTGTGTGCCGATGCCGACCCTCTGGCGGCCGCACAATCCTTGGCAGATGGTGCCATGTACAACGCCGGGCAAAGCTGCTGCTCGGTCGAGCGTATTTATGTGCATGCCAGCATTCATGACAAATTCGTGGAAGCACTGGTCGATACGGTTCGGAGTTTCAAAATGGGCGATCCCTTGGCCGCGGACACCTACTTGGGCCCGCTTACACGCGCACCTCAACTGAAAGTTTTGGAAGCTCAAATTGCCGATGCCAAAGCCAAAGGCGCTCGTTGTTTGCTGGGTGGGCAACGCAGTAAAGGCCCCATGGGCGGCAAAGGCAATTGGTTTGAAGCCACGGTGTTTGACAACGTGAACCACAGCATGTCCCTCATGCGCGACGAAAGTTTTGGACCCATCATTGGCATTCAAAAAGTCAATGACGATGCTGAGGCCATTCGCCTCATGAACGACACTGCCTATGGCCTCACCGCTGGCGTTTACACACCCAACGAACAACATGCGCGTGAAGTGCTTTCTCAAGTTCGTGCTGGCTCTGTTTATTGGAATTGCTGCGACCGCGTCAGCCCACGCTTGCCTTGGAGTGGCTATGGTCACTCAGGCATTGGCCTGACTTTGTCTCGCGAAGGCCTAGCCACTTTCACACGCCCCAAAGCTTGGCACTTGCGCAGCAACTGACATGCGCTTGGCTTTGTTTGACTTAGACCATACGGTGCTCAATGGCGACAGCGATCAGTTGTGGTGTGATTTCCTCATCACCAAAGGCTTGCTCGACAAGGCCATTTTCTCGGCCAAAAACGAAGCCATGGCGCGCGATTACAAATCTGGCGCAGTCAATGTGCAAGCGTTTTGTGAGTTTTACATTGGCACCCTCACACTTCACTCGCCTTCTGAATGGGAACCACTGCGTCAAGAATTTTTAAGCGAGTGGGTGGCGCCCAAATTGTGCGCTGGTGGCAAAGCACAAATCAAAGCTCACCAAGCCAAAGGCGATCGAGTGGTCATGACCACCGCCACCAATCGGTTCATCACAGAATTGACGGCCAAACACTTAGGCGTGCAGGACCTCATTGCCACAGAGGCCGAATTGCAAAACGGTTTGTTCACCGGAAAAACTGCAGGCGTGTTAAACATGCGTGAAGGCAAAGTTACGCGCCTTAAGATGTGGTGCCATGAACAGCAATTGGACTGGCCTCAGCTTGAAACATGGGGCTACAGCGATTCCATCAACGACCTGCCCTTGCTAGAAGCCGTCACGCACGCCACCGTGACACAGGGCGATGTAAAGTTGAGAACAGAAGCCGCCAAGCACGGCTGGCCCCAAATTGAGTGGTTTTAACTTTGTAGCCAAAGCAGGATTCACATGACGAGCACTGTATTCACCGACATTGACTGGGACAAAGACGGCAAGCAAATTGGCACCCTCAACTTGCCCCACTCTCCCGACGACGATGCATGGGGCGTGATTCCGTTTCCCGCCGCCTCCATTAAAAATGGCAACGGCCCAGTGGTGGTTGTTACCGGCGCAGTACATGGCGACGAGTACGAGGGCCCCATCGTTATTTCGGAGTTAATGCGCAACATCGAAGCCCACGAAGTCAACGGGCAATTGATTCTGCTCCCTACCTTCAATGCGCCAGCTTTGAAAGTAGGCAGACGCACGTCCCCCATCGATCAACTGAACCTTAACCGTGTTTTTCCAGGCGATGACTACGGTCTGCCGACGCAGCAAATAGCACGCTATGTCACCGACCATCTCTTTAGCAAGGCAAATTTTTACATTGACTTGCATGCGGGAGGTCGCTCTTTGTTTATCCAGCCAAGCGCTCATGTGGTCATGGCCGATGGCATGGCTGCAGAACTCATACAAGCGAATGCGCGCTTAGCGGAAGCATTTGGCGTGGCCATGACGGTTCAGACCAGCAACATGGGCGACTACAGAACATCAGCTGGTTATGTCACCTTCAAAGGCATTCCCATGTTGGCTGCCGAGATGGGCATGGGCGGCTGGGCTACAGCAGACTCTGTTCGGGCAACACGCGAGGCCACACACCGAGTGCTCAAGCACACGGGGGTCTTGCCAAACATTGAAACCTGTCCCGGTGAAAAAACACAATGGACACGCATTCACGGCACTTCAGCCTATGTCTTTGCACCCATGGATGGCTATTTTGAAAGACACTTCGCATTAGGCGATGACATTCAAAAAGGGCAATTGGCCGGTTTAATGCACCACCTCGATCGACCCAGCCTCAAACCCGAGCCTGTGTACTTTCAATCAAGCGGCACGCTCTACGCGCATGGATTGATAGGACATGTTCGTGCAGGGCAAAATTTAGCAGTCTTGGTTGAAAAGCTTGAATCGCCTGTTTAAAAAACAGTGCCTCGCAAGGCTCTGGCACACAACACAAGCCCACTGAGACATAAAAAACTGTGAATAAAGGGCTTGAGAAAAGCCGCTTGAATTCGGACTGCCAATTGGTGTCCCAACCACACCCCGGCCATGGCAAAAGGCAGAAGCAGCATCAAGCATGTCCAAAGCGCTACATCGTTCAAGCCACCTGAAACACCCACCATACAAAGCGCTATAGAAGACAGACCAATGATGGTCATGGGCATGGTCGCCCTGATTGAAAATGGATCCGACAAACGCTGCGCCAACCAAGACATGACGACTGGGCCTGCTGTGCCAAACATCGTTTCAACCAAGCCCATGGCGAATCCTGCGAAGTGTCGCATTGAAGGCCTGAGCTGAACTACCACTGACGCCCCCTTGAGCCCACGCCACCCAATGAAGATGACATAGAGCCCCAAGCAAAGAAGCAGGCCATCACCTTGGGTCATGCGAATGAGCACGATGCCAGCAAGTGCGCCAACAATGACAGAGGGTAGCAAGGGCGGCAATTCTTTCCACATGACTTGCCTAAAATTCAAGCCCGTATGCAAGATGGCCGCAGGCACATCAATCAGCAGCACCAAGGGCACCACTACAGCTAGCGGCCAATCCCATGCCAACAAGGGAACAATGATCAGGGCAGAACCGAACCCTGCAATTCCCAACACAAAATAGCCTACAAACACGACTGCAAATTGAAACAGGCCAGCTTCCATCTAGTTCAAAACACCTTGTGCTATGACGCACGCTGCGTCCACAGTGAAAGCATGATTCGCAATGGCCTCAACAACTTGCTTAGGCGACATACAAGCAAACTCGCTCACTTCACCATCTTGATTGATGGGCGTTATTTCAGGCGGCACAAGCAAGTTGTAAACCCAAAGTGTTTCATGGTGCCAGCCAGTGGCAACCGATCTGCAGGTACTCACTTTACCGTGCGCAACCGCCGTCATGGCCAAGGCTTCAGAAATGCCAGCTTCCTCCGCCATTTCTCTGACGCCGCAAGTTTGAAGCAACTCACCCGCAGGCAACCCACCTGCCGCTATGTTGTCCAACATGCCTGGATCGGTAGCTTTAGTTTGAGCACGGCGACCACACCACACATGACCTTCAAGCGTGAAGCCATTCACATGCACAGCATGACTGCGCAAACCAAAAAACCTGAAGGCCGATCGTTCCATTTCAAAAGCCACTGGCAAGTGGCTTGTAGGTTCTAAACTGTGCTTCCCGAGTCCAATGACTTGATCTTCCCAAAAGCTGAATTTTTCATTGCGCCAACCCGTGACATGACCCTGATCATGCAACTGTTTTGCCCACTCCGCCAAGGCCAGACTGCGTGAGCTTGGTGTCCCTTCTTGAGTATCCCATCTCAGGCCTAGAGGCAACTGCACCCATTGCGCACTCAGTTGTTGAAGTGCTTTGGCATGCAGCGGTTTGAGGTGCCCTGTGGCTGTATGCGAGCCCCCCAAATACCAAGGAACTGATTCTTTCGGCAAAGGCTGCATGGCCTGCTCCAAGCATTGATGCAATACTTGGATTTCTGAACCGCTGAGGGCGGCCTTGAACTTTTCAATGGGGCTCATGCTTTCTGCAAATTGAAGTGGGTGATGAATGCCATTTCAGTGTGCCTGATCCCAATTCAATCCCACTCCTACCTCGGCCAACAAAGACACCTTGAGAGATGCAACCTCTGCCATCCATTTTGGGACTGCAACTTTGAGCCATTCAACTTCATCTTCTGGCACTTCAAACACCAGTTCATCGTGCACCTGCATGATGACCTTGGTTTTGCGTTGCTCGCGGTCAATGCCTGCTTGCACTGCAATCATGGACAGTTTGATCAAATCGGCCGCGGTACCCTGCATGGGCGCATTGATGGCCGCTCGCTCAGCGCCCGCACGACGAGGGCCGTTGGGAGAATTGATTTCTGGCAAATACAACCTCCGGCCAAACACGGTTTCAACATAGCCTTGCGATTTGGCTTGCTCGCGCGTTTCATCCATGTAGCGCTTTACACCTGCAAAGCGTTGGAAGTAACGCTCGATGTAGTTTTTGGCAGCGCCGTTGTCAATGCCTAAAGCCTTGGCCAATCCGAATGCACTCATGCCGTAAATCAAACCAAAGTTGATGGTTTTGGCATAGCGGCGTTGCTCACTGGAAACTTGATCGGGTGTTAAACCAAACACTTCAGCGGCCGTCGCCTTGTGCACATCAAGCCCTTGATGAAATGCACGAAGCAAGGCTTCATCGCCACTCAAATGCGCCATGATGCGCAGTTCAATTTGTGAATAATCAGCACTGGCAATCAGACTGCCTGAAGGTGCGACAAAAGCTTCGCGCACTTTGCGTCCTTCAGCAGTGCGAATGGGAATGTTTTGCAAATTAGGGTCGTTGCTAGACAAGCGCCCCGTCACAGCCACGGCCTGTGCGTAATGGGTATGGACTCGGCCCGTTCTAGGCAATGCCATTTGCGCCAGTTTGTCGGTATAAGTACCCTTCAGTTTGGACAAACTGCGATGCTCCAAAATGCGCGCAGGCAAGGGGTAGTCTTCTGCCAGTTTTTCCAACACTTCTTCATCGGTACTGCGCGCACCCGTCGCGGTTTTTTTGATAACTGGCAAACCCAGCTTGTCAAAAAAGATTTCACCGAGTTGTTTGGGGCTGCTCAAGTTGAAGGGCTGACCTGCAATTTCATAAGCTTCAGTTTCTAGCTGCAAAATGCGTTGCCCCAAGGCTTGGCTTTGTGCGGCCAGTGTAGGGCCATCAATTAGCACGCCATTGCGCTCAATGCGAAACAATGCTTCGCTGGTGGCAATTTCGATGTCATATATAGCACGCAGTTTGGCATCTGCTTGAATGCGCGGCCACAGCACGCCATGCACGTCCAAACATTGGTCGGCATCTTCACAAGAATATTCAGAGGCCTTATCGACATCCACTTGGGCAAAGGAAATTTGATGCGCACCTTTGCCGCACATGTCTTCGTAGGTCAAGCCCGTACGGCCCACATGCCGCAGTGCCAAACTGGTCAGGCTGTGCGGCTTGTGAACTTCCAGCACATAACTCTGCAGCATGGTGTCGTGCGCATAGCCACGCACCTCGATGCCTTGATTGGCGAACACATGCCGGTCGTATTTAACGTGCTGGCCTACTTTGAGTTTGAGCGGGTTTTCAAGCCAAGCTTTGAGCTTGGCCAGAACTTCCAACAAGGGCAACTGCACAGGTGCATCGGGGCCTTCATGTCTCAAGGGCAAATAAGCGGCTTCACCCGGTTTGACACTCCAACTGATGCCCACCAAATCGGCGCGCATGGCATCGAGCGATGTGGTCTCGGTGTCAATGGCCACACACTCGGCGGCCTCTAACCTCGGCAGCCATGTGTCGAATTGCGTCCAAGTCAAAATGGTTTCGTAGTGCTTGTCGCCAGTGACAGTGACGACTGGTTCTGGCTCTGCAAACAAATCGTCATTGGGTACGAACGCCGCTTTCGCAGAGGACTTGCTGGCTGCAGACTCAGGGGCGCCTGCACCACGGCTTCTGACTAAACCTTTGAAGCCATACTTTTCGTAAAAGGCCAACAAGTCGGCCTCGTTGGGCGGTGCCAAGCGAATGGATTCCAGTGAGGGGAGTTCGGGCACGTACTCGTTCAAATCACAATCGGTGCGAATTTTCAAGAGCTGACGGCCAGTGGGCAACCAATCGACCGCCTTTCGAAGGTTCTCACCCACCACCCCTTTGACTTGATCGGCGTTGGCCATCAAGTTATCGAGCGAGCCATATTCAAGCAAAAGTTTAACCGCCGTTTTAGGGCCTACTTTTTGCACGCCTGGCACATTGTCGACCGTGTCACCCACCAAAATTTGATAGTCCAACATGAGGCTGGCAGGCACACCAAATTCTTCTTGAACGCCCACCAAATCACGGCGTTTTCCATTCATGGTGTCAATGATGGTGATGTGTTCATTCACCAATTGGGCCAAGTCTTTGTCGCCACTTGAAACCACCACCTCTATGCCTTGAGATGAGCCCACAGCAGACAGTGTGCCGATCACATCATCGGCCTCAACGCCTGGCACGTCCAAGACTTTCCATCCCATCAAACGAACCAACTCATGAATCGGCTGAATTTGCGAACGCAAATCGTCGGGCATGGGACTTCTGTTTTGTTTGTATTCTGGGTAAATTTCATCGCGGAATGTAGGGCCTTTGGCGTCAAACACACACACTGCAAAGTCTGCGGGAATGTCTTTCCGAAGGCGCTCCATCATGTTGATCATGCCTCGGATGGCACCGGTGGCAGGACTGCTAGGGTCGCCAGGTACGGCCCGCAAATCAGGCATGGCATGAAAGGCTCGGTAGAGGTAACTGGAACCATCCACCAGCAAAAGGGTTTTCTTATCGCTCATACCCCAATTGTGCCTGTCCTGAAGCGGGTTTGCCGAGTCAAAGTCTGTCAAATTTGGCGCCAACACCCTCTACAATCCTTGCATGCATTTCGCCATGCCTTCGGGCACCTATTCCACCCTTTCGAGCCCCCGCTAAGCCATGGCAGTTTTTACGCCCGTTACCGAAGAGCAAGCAGCCCTGCTGATGTCCCAATTAGGCTTAGGTGAACTGACCGAGTTAAGGGGGATTGAGGGCGGCATCGAAAACACCAACTATTTCGCCACCACCGATTTGGGCGATTACGTTCTGACCTTGTTCGAGCGTCTCAATCACGAACAATTGCCCTTTTATTTGTACCTGATGAAGCACTTGGCAGAAAAAGGCATTCCAGTGCCCAACCCTGCTGCCAATTCAGATGGTGACATTCTGCACACCCTTTGCGAGAAACCAGCAGCCGTGGTCAACCGACTGCTTGGAAAAAGCCAACTGACCCCCGATGCTGTTCACTGCGCCGCGGTCGGTGCCATGATGGCTCGCATGCACTTAGCGGGTGAAGACTACAACCGCAGCCAACCCAATTTAAGAGGCTTGGCTTGGTGGAACGACACTGTGCCCGTGGTGCTGCCCTACTTGGAGGAAGACCAAGCGAGGCTCTTGCAAAGCGAATTGGCCTTCCAAAATCACATTGCACAGGGTGCCGCTTATCAAGCCCTTCCAAAGGGCCCTGTCCACGCCGACCTTTTTCGCGACAACGTGATGTTCGAAGGTGAAAAGCTGACCGGCTTCTTCGACTTTTATTTTGCAGGCAATGACACTTGGTTGTTTGACTTGTCGGTGTGCGTGAACGATTGGTGCATCGACTTAAACTCAGGAGAGCACGCTCCTGAAAGGGCCTTGGCCATGCTGAACGCGTACCAAGAAGTACGCCCACTTCGTTCCGCCGAGAGACAGTTGCTACCAGCCATGCTGCGCGCCGGCGCGTTGCGCTTTTGGATTTCCCGGCTTTGGGATTTCCATTTACCCAGAGAAGCATCCATGCTAAAACCACACGATCCCACCCACTTTGAACGGGTATTGCGTGCTCGTTTAACTTCGCCCTTTAAGCTCTGAATATGAAGCTTCAAATCGTTCCTGCCAAGCAGGGTCTGCTGTGGGTCAAACAAGGTATTCGCACTTTCTGGCGCCAGCCACTTGCTTTCACTGGTTTGTTCTTTTTGTTCATGGCATGGGTTTCTCTCTTGTCCATGGTTCCCTTTATTGGCGCGGCCTTGGCCTTGCTCGTTTTGCCAGCCGCCACTTTGGGGCTTATGGTTGCCACTGAACAGGCAGCTGGCGGAAAGTTTCCCATGCCGACTGTGATGTTGGTGGCCTTTCGTGCAGGACAGCAGCGGCTCAAGGCCATGCTGCTACTGGGTGTCCTTTATGCCCTGAGTTTTTTGGCAGTCATGGCCATTTCAGCCCTCGTCGATGGCGGCGGGTTTGCCATGGTCTATCTGGCCAATGCGCCCATCACCCCTGAAGTCGTCAACGATACAGACTTTCAGACAGCCATGTGGTTGACCACCATCATGTACGTGCCTTTGTCAATGCTCTTTTGGCACGCGCCGGCTTTGGTTCATTGGCACGGCGTTCCACCCGTCAAAAGCCTGTTTTTCAGCGCCATCGCTTGCTGGCGCAATTTAGGCGCATTTGCCGTGTATTTGCTAGCGTGGGCAGGCGTGTTTGTAGCGGGTGCCATGCTCATTCTTCTCATCAGCAGCGCCTTAGGTGGCAACGATTTGTCTGCTGCTGTTCTTATGCCGGGCGCCTTGCTCATGGCGGCCATGTTTTTCACATCGGTTTACTTTAGCGTGAAAGACTGTTTTGAATTGCCCGAGCCAGGCAGCGAACACCAAGCATAAAAATCAATGGTGATGGCCATGTGCACCATGCACATGGCGATGTTCAATTTCCTCTGGAATGGCCGCGCGCACGTCCAGCACATTCAATTGGAATTGCAAAACTTGACCCGCCCAAGGATGGTTGCCATCCAACATCACGGTGTCGCCTTTGATTTTGAGCACATTGAAAATGGCTTCGCGGCCATCTGGTGTGCGGCCTCGCAATTGCCCACCTACCTTCACGCCAGGTGGGAAATCTTTCTTGGGCATGGTTTGCAGCAGACTTTCATCGCGCTCACCAAAGGCATCGGCAGCACTCAGCACCAATGTGGTTTGGTAGCCCTTGTTTTGGCCATCTAGGGCCTCTTCAATTTTGGGCAAGGTGTTTTCATAACCGCCATGCAAATAAGCCATGGGCTCTTGTGCAGCTTCTAACAATTTACCTTGCGCATCGGACACTTTGTATTTCAAGGTCACCACGGTGTCTTTTTCAATTTTCATAAAGTTCTCTTCCTTCGGTCCTAAATTATTCCACAGGTGTTAACTTGGCAACCGACAAGGCCAGCCACTTCACACCATGCCTTGGGAAATTCACTTGGGCCCGCGCATCTGCGCCAGCGCCCTCCACGGCCAAAACTTGACCCTCACCAAACTTGGTGTGAAACACTTTCATGGCCACCTTGATGCCATGCGAAGGCTCTGCTTTTTGCACAGGCACAGGCGGGCTTTTGTAGGTTTCTGCCGAGCTCAAACTGCTTTGCCCCCACGCAGGCTTGGCTTGAAATGCTTGAGCGGGTGAAGTCCAGCCGCCGCCAAGCCCCGTGGCAAAGCCTGGGTTTTTAGGCGTTATCCATTTCAAGCATTCTTCAGGCAACTCATCCAAAAAACGGCTCTTCAAGTTATAGCGAGTTTGACCATGCAGCATGCGCGTTTGAGAATGGCTGAGGTACAAACGTTTGCGCGCACGCGTGATGGCCACATACATGAGCCGTCGCTCTTCTTCCAAACCGTCAAAGTCGTTCATGGAATTTTCGTGAGGAAACAAACCCTCCTCCAAGCCCGAGATAAACACCGCGTCAAACTCCAAGCCTTTGCTGGCATGCACCGTCATGAGTTGAATGGCATCCTCACCCGCTTGCGCTTGATTGTCCCCGGCCTCTAAGGCCGCATGCGTTAAGAAGGCCGCCAATGGCGACATCACTTCACCATCTTCTGCATTGGGTGCCATCTCTGAAGCCGTGGCCTCAGCATCACGACCAAAACCTTCTTGCGTGACAAAGCTTTCTGCAGCGTTGACCAACTCTTCCAAGTTTTCAACGCGATCGGCACCTTCTTTTTCAGTTTTGTAATGCTCGACCAACCCCGTTTGATCGAGCACCAATTCAATGATCTCGCGCAGAGTCATGCCTGGCGTTTGCTCGCGCATGACATCGATCATGGCCACAAAACCTGCCAGCTTGGCGCCTGCTTTGCCGGCTGTGGTGCTGACGGCATCATGCAAAGAGCAGCCTAAACCTTTGGCAGCGTCTTGCAGTTGCTCCACGCTGCGTGAACCGATGCCGCGCGGCGGGAAATTCACAATGCGCAAGAAACTGGTGTCGTCATTGGCATTTTCTAAAATGCGCAAATAGGCCAGCGCATGCTTGATTTCAGCTCGCTCGAAGAACCTCAAGCCACCATACACTTTATAGGGCACACCCGCATTGAACAAGGCAGTTTCCATGACGCGACTCTGCGCATTGCTTCGATAGAGCACTGCGACTTCTTTGCGCGTCAAACCGTCGCCCTTGACCAATTGTCGAATTTCATCGACCAACCACTGAGCTTCTGCAAAATCGCTGGTGGATTCATACACACGCACTGGCTCACCCGCACCTTGGTCGGTGCGCAAGTTTTTACCAAGCCTGTTTTTGTTGTTGCCAATCAGGGCGTTGGCTGAGTCCAAAATGTTGCTGTAGCTTCGGTAGTTTTGCTCTAACTTGATTTGGTGCTGCACGCCAAACTCGCGCACAAAGTCGGCCATGTTGCCCACTCGCGCACCTCGGAATGCGTAAATACTTTGGTCGTCATCTCCCACTGCCAAAACGGCACTGCCATGCTCAGCCGGCAGGCCGGCAATCATTTTGATCCATGCGTATTGCAGCTTGTTGGTGTCTTGAAACTCGTCAATCAGCACATGCTTAAAACGCGAGCGGTAGTGCAAACGGATTGAATCGTTGTCACGCAGCAACTCATAGGAGCGCAACATCAACTCACCAAAGTCCACCACGCCCTCGCGCTGGCACTGGTCTTCGTAGAGTTGGTAGATGTCAACTTTGCGGCGGGTTTCATCGTCGCGCACATCCACATCTTTGGGGCGCAATCCGTCTTCTTTGCAACCGGCAATGAACCACTGCAATTGCTTGGGTGGAAAACGCTCATCGTCTACGCCGTGCTGTTTGCACAAACGCTTAATGGCCGACAGCTGGTCCTGCGTGTCCAAAATTTGAAAAGTTTGTGGCAGATTGGCCATTTTGTAATGGGCCCGCAAAAACCGGTTGCACAGGCCATGAAATGTGCCAATCCACATGCCCCTGACATTCACTGGCAACATAGCCTGAAGCCGAAGCATCATCTCTTTGGCGGCCTTGTTGGTGAAGGTCACCGCCAACACGCCACCCGAGCCCACCTGGGAGGTCTGTAATAACCAAGCAATTCGGGTGGTTAATACTCGGGTTTTGCCAGACCCCGCCCCCGCCAAAATGAGGGCCGATTCAGAGGGAAGCGTAACTGCCCGCAATTGCTCTGGGTTCAAGTTGCTCAAAAGGGGCGTTTGGTCGTACATCCCCCAATTGTAGAAACTCCTGACGCCTTGTTTTGAAATTTCAAAACAAAACGGGTAGAATCAGCCACCGGGCCCAAGATTCTTGCGCCCGGTTTTTTTTGCCCAAAAAAAGGCACTCAAAACCGGCCAAGCCAAGCGCTCATTCGTTCTTTCAACGATCCTTTTGGAGCTTGGTTAAATGGAAATTTTTGATTACGACAATATCTTGTTGCTGCCCCGCAAATGCCGCGTGGAAAGCCGATCTGAATGCGATGCCAGTGTTGAGTTAGGCGGCCGCAAATTCCGTCTGCCGGTTGTTCCGGCCAACATGAAGACGGTGGTGAACGAAAAGATTTGCACCTGGATGGCGCAAAACGGTTACTTCTATGTCATGCACCGCTTCGATCTGGACAATGTTCAGTTCGTGCGTGAAATGCATGCCAAAGGCTTGTTCGCTTCTATTTCATTGGGCGTCAAAGGCCCCGATTACGAAACAGTCAGCAAATTGGTGGCCGAAGGCCTCACGCCCGAATACATCACCATCGACATTGCGCACGGCCATGCAGAGAGCGTGCACAAGATGATTCAAACCTTAAAAGAAAAGTTGCCCAAGTCTTTCATCATCGCGGGCAACGTGGGCACCCCTGAAGCCATCATTGATTTGGAAAACTGGGGCGCCGATGCCACCAAAGTGGGCATTGGCCCTGGCAAAGTTTGCATCACCAAGCTCAAAACGGGTTTTGGTACAGGCGGCTGGCAGTTGTCAGCGCTTAAATGGTGTGCCCGTGTTGCCACCAAGCCCATCATTGCCGACGGCGGCATCCGTGAGCACGGCGACATTGCCAAAAGCATTCGCTTTGGCGCCACCATGATCATGATTGGCTCTATGTTGGCCGGTCACGAAGAGTCGCCCGGCGCCACTGTCGAGGTGGACGGCAAGCTCTTTAAAGAGTATTACGGCTCGGCCTCAGACTTCAACAAGGGCGAATACAAGCACGTTGAAGGTAAGCGCATTCTGGAGCCCCTCAAAGGTCATTTGGCCAACACCCTGATCGAGATGGAACAAGACACTCAAAGCTCGATTAGCTATTCTGGTGGCACCAAGCTCATGGACATTCGCAAAGTCAACTACGTGATTTTGGGCGGCGACAACGCAGGCGAACACCTGTTGATGTAAATTTTTAGCTTGTCTTGGGGTCTGCGCGTTTGAACTGCACCTCGCAGTTCAAGCCGCTGACTGAACCCGCCATGGGTTCGTTGCGCAATTTAATTTCACCTTGAAGCGATTGCACGATGCCCAAGCAGATAGACAGGCCCAAGCCACTTCCCTGACGTGTATCGCCCGTTGCAAAGGGTTGGAACAAACGTCTTTGCAGATCTTCACTTAGGCCAGGGCCTTCATCTCGCAAACTAAACCTCACTGCTTCCCCATGCGGCCGCAAATCCAGTTTCAAGCGTCCTTCCTGCGGGCTATGGCGAATGGCATTGGACAGCAGGTTGCGTGTAAGTTCCCGCAGCATCCAGTCGGGCGCAAGAACACCACTGATCTCAGTGTCAATCTCAAAATCCAGATTCTTAACGACCATCAAAGGCGCTAACTCAAGCGCTACTTCGCGAGCGACCAGCGAAAAATCTGTCCATGTAGGCAGGATAGAAGCATTCAGTTGCTCCACCTTGGCCAGCGCCAACATTTGATTGATCAACTGAGTGGCACGGTCAATGGTCAGTGCAATGTCTTGCAGTGATTGTTCGTTGGGCGTATCGCCACGCTGCGCAGATTGCACCTGAAGTTTCAAGACGGCCAGAGGTGTTCTGAGTTGATGCGCTGCATCGCGAACAAATCCTTTTTGCTGCGCCAACAAGGATTGCAACTTTTGCATCACATGGTTGGTGGCCAAAATCAGAGGCTGAATTTCTTGGGGTGCAGCCTCGTAAGCCAAGGGCGCTAAATCATGCTCAGATCGATTTTCCAAATGCTCAGACAACTTGCGCACAGGTTGTGTAGCGCGTTGCACCACACTCACCACAACCAATGCAATGATGCCCAATAGCAAGGCCTGTCGCCACAGGGTACCTATCAACAGTTCACGCGCCAAGGTGTGGCGCAGCTCCAAGGTTTCAGCCACTTGAATCACAGCCATGGCACGTCCCTTTTCACTTACCACGGGCTGCAACAGGGTGGCCACACGTATCTCTTCACCTTGGTAAGTGTCGTTGTAAAAATCAACCAACGCAGCATAGGCGGGCTTGGCAGGAATTTGTCCTTTCCAGACGGGCAATTCTGAAAAACCAGACACCATGGTGCCATTCAAATGCGAGACCTTGTAATACAAGCGACTTTGATTGTCTGATTCAAAGGCCTCAGTGGCTGCATAGGGCACCAAGGCTCTGATCTGGGCATCGTTGTCATAACCCACCACATCGAGTTGCTCACTGATGGTTTTGGCAGAAGCCAACAAGCTTCTGTCGTAAGCAATGTCCGAAGCGTTCAAAGCTTCCTGATAAAGGCTCCAGGCATTGATGCCCACCAAAATCAAGAGGGGCAACAAAATCCCCAACAACAATTGCCTGCGCATTGACATTTTGGATGCCGTACCAAGCATCATGCGTTGACCTTCAACAAGTAGCCCAAACCACGCAAAGTCACCAAGCCAAGGCCCGTGTCTGTTAATTTTTTGCGAAGTCGGTAAGCCACCACTTCGATGGCTTCAAATTGAACGTCCAACTCAAGTGGAAACACGGCTGCAAACAAACGTTCCTTAGAAACCGCCTGACCCGGTTGCGACATCAAAGCCTGCAGCATGGCCACTTCGCGAGGTGTCAACTCCATAGGTTGACGGTTTAAATAAGCTGCACCGTTCAAGGTATCTAAGGTCAAGGCGCCCAACTGAATTGTGTGAAGGTCTGCGCGAGCCGTGGCAGAGCCTTCTCTTTGATCTAAAGTAGCTGGGCTACTGCGTGCACGTCTATAAAGTGCATTGACACGGGCTTCCAGTTCGTCCAAATCAAAAGGCTTGGCCATGTAATCGTCGGCACCCGAATTCAAGCCCAACACACGATCGCCTACTGTCGTTCTGGCAGTCAACACCAGGACGGGCGTTGTCAGGCCCTCTTTGCGGATTTGGGACACCACATTCAAACCATCGCCATCGGGCAGCGTTAAATCCAGCACCACCACATCGGGGCGCACACTTTTCCACAAGCTCAAGGCCTGCGCAGCCGATGCGGCACAACTAACTTGCATTCCACGCCGAGACAAGCTGCGAGCGAGGGTCTCTTGCAAGTAAGGGTCGTCTTCGACCAACAATAAGCGCATGGATCAGTACTTTCCCTAGGGTTTTCGACAGGTAAATGACAGTTTAAGAGTAGATGATCGCTTATCGATTTTGCACTCAAAGGAGACACCATGCGTCGTGATCAGTTCATCAAATCCGTTTTGGCCTTGGCAGCAGGTTCTAGCCTGTCTCTGCCCTCATTGGCAGCCGCCAACATCAAAATGATGATTCCAGCCAATCCAGGTGGCGGCTGGGACACCACGGGCCGTGCTTTGGGCAAAGCCCTGCAAGACTCTGGCGTGGCCAGCTCGGTCGCCTACGAAAACAAGGGCGGCGCCGCCGGCATCATTGGCCTTGCCCAATACGCCAACGCCACCAAAGGCGACGGCAACTCCTTGATGGTCATGGGCGCTGTCATGTTGGGCGGCATCATCACAGGCAAGCCCCCAGTCAGCCTTGACAAAGTCACACCCATCGCGCGCTTAACCAGCGAGTACAACGTGTTTGTGGTGCCCGCCAATTCACCTCTCAAAACCATGAAGGACGTGGTTGAGCAATTGAAAAAGGACCCTGGCAGCGTCAAGTGGGGCGGCGGTTCACGCGGTTCTACAGAACACATTGCAGCAGCCATGTTGGCGCGCGAAGTGGGTGTCGATGCAGCCAAGATCAACTACGTGCCATTCCGTGGCGGCGGCGAAGCTGTTGCTGCCATTTTGGGCGGCAATGTCACTGTGGGCGGTAGCGGCTACAGCGAGTTCCAGCAGTACATTGAAACTGGCAAGATGCGCCCCATTGCTGTCACATCGGGCAAGCGCTTGAAGGGTATCAACATCCCCACCATGATCGAGCAAGGCTACAACATTGAGATTGGAAACTGGCGCGGTGTTTATGCACCTGCTGGCCTCACAGCCGCACAGCGCAAAGGCCTGACCGACATGGTTCTCAAAGCCACGAAATCAAAATCTTGGGCTGAGTCTTTGGAAAAGAACAACTGGACACCCGCTTGGATGCCCAACCCAGAATTCGACGATTTTGTCGATCGTGAGTTTGCAAGCTTGCGTGCCACCATGGTCAAGTCCGGCATGATCTAAGCATTCACCCATGGTGAATCTTGGCTGATCAGTTTCTTTGAACAGCCTCTTTTTCTGGGTCCTGCGGGACCCAGAATTTTTGACAAAAGGACAATGCATGTCGCAGCCCCAACCCGCATCCCCCCCACAAATTGCCATTGGCCTCTTCGGCTTGGTGTTGTCTTTGCTCATGATGTGGGGCGCCACCAGCATCTCCTCTGAGGCGGGCTACGCGGGCGTTGGGCCCAATTTCTTGCCGTGGGTGGTGGCGGTCTTTCTGGCTGCTTGCTCTGCTTGGCTAATTTGGGAATCTATAACGGGTGGTTATCGCAACATGCCTGAAGCCAGTGGTGCAGAGAAAGCCGATTGGCACGCATTCGCATGGGTCTCGGCTGGTATTTTGGCCAATGCTGCACTGATCAATGTGGCGGGGTTTGTGGTGAGTTGCGCCATCTGTTTTATTTTGGCTGTCAGGGGTCTTCGAATTTCACAAGGCGACCCTGCTGGCAACATTTCACAAACACTGAAAGATTGTGTTTTGGGCTTCCTCATTGCAGCACCTGTTTTTTGGCTGTTCACCAAGTTCTTGGCCATCAATTTGCCCAACTTAACCGGCACCTCTTGGCTTTAAGCCCAAGTTGAAAGCAACACATGTTAGATACTTGGAACAATCTGCTCTCTGGTTTTGCAACAGCCGGAACCCCCATTAATCTACTCTGGGCCTTTGTGGGCTGTGCCCTGGGCACCGCCATTGGCGTGCTACCCGGCTTAGGCCCTGCTGTTACCGTGGCCATGCTCTTGCCCATCACAGCGCAAGTCGAACCCACAGCTTCCATGATTTTCTTCGCCGGCATTTATTACGGCGCCATGTATGGCGGCTCGACCACATCCATTTTGCTCAACACCCCCGGCGAAACTGGCACGATGGTCACTGCACTTGAAGGTTTCAAGATGGCCAAGAATGGCCGCGCAGGATCGGCATTGGCCACTGCAGCCATTGGGTCTTTTGTGGCCGGCACTTTGGCCACCATCTTGGTCACCTTGTTTGCCCCCGTGGTGGCAGAATTTGCAGTGAAATTAGGCCCCCCCGAGTATTTCTGCATGATGGTGTTGGCCTTCATCACAGTCAGTGCTGTATTGGGTCAAAGCACCGTTCGCGGCCTTTCCGCTTTGTTCATTGGCTTGGCTTTGGGCTTGGTTGGCATGGACCAAATTTCGGGGCAAGTGCGTTACACCGGCAACATTCCTGAATTCATGGACGGCATTGAAACGGTGCTGATTGCAGTCGGTCTGTTTGCTGTATCAGAGGTCATGTACAACGCGCTCTACGAAGGTAAAAGCAGTGCCGACATGAACCGCCTCACCAAGGCCCAAATGACACCTTTAGAGTGGCGCAGGTCTTGGCCCGCATGGCTTCGCGGAACGGCCATTGGTTTTCCATTTGGCACCATTCCAGCAGGTGGCTCCGAGATCCCTACTTTCTTAAGTTATGCCACCGAGAAAAAACTCTCCAAGCACCAAGAAGAGTTTGGCACAACAGGCGCCATTGAAGGTGTTGCTGGCCCAGAAGCTGCCAACAACGCTGCGGTGACAGCCACCTTGGTACCCTTGTTGACGCTGGGCATTCCGACTTCTGTCACAGCGGCCATTTTGTTGTCAGCATTGCAAAACTATGGCATCCAAGCGGGTCCGCAGTTGTTCCAAAACTCTTCCAGCTTGGTGTGGGCTTTGATTGCCTCGCTCTACATTGGCAATGTGATGTTGCTGGTTCTCAATTTGCCGCTGGTGGGCTTGTGGGTTAAGTTGTTGCAAATACCAAAACCACAGCTTTATGCAGGCATTTTGATTTTTGCAACTGTGGGCGTTTATGGCATGCGGCAAAGCAGCTTTGACTTGTTCCTCATGTATGGCTTTGGCCTGCTTGGAACAATCATGCGCCGCTACGATTTTCCAGTGGCACCCGTTATCGTGGGCATGATCTTGGGGCCACTGGCCGAGGCACAAATGCGCAATGCTTTGTCCATCGGCGAAGGACACTGGCGTGTGTTTTGGGATCGGCCCATGTCTTTCACTTTGCTCAGCGTGGTGGTCATTTGCTTGTTGCTGCCACCCATTTGGTCGGCATGGCAGCGCCGCAGATCAAAGGTCTAGCAAGGCTTTCGTTAAGGCACTCAATCGAGTGCCTTTTTTTGTCAGATCGGTCACGATGCTGAAGTGATTGAGGCCCGCCAACTCTTCGCAAACAGGCACAGCACGAGCGCCCCAGACTTGGTGAATCAAGCGGTTGTGGCGCAAAAATTCTGGGCTTTCATCACCACCCGCCACCGTGTACAAAACGCCCTTTCGGGGCCGTGGCCACAAAGCTGGACTGGCCATGCGCGCGTGCTTGGCTGTGAGCCTCAGTGAGTCTTGAAGGAAAGGTGTTTTGCGTAATGGTGTCAGATCGTACAAGCCAGAAATAGACAGTGCCTTTTGAATCCAATGTGCAGGGATGCTTGGGTCAACATGTTTCCAATCGCAAGCCAGCAGCATTGCGGCCAGATGCCCGCCCGCTGAATGGCCTGCCACTGTCACATTCTGAGGGTTGCCGCCATGGTGTGCAATGTTGTGCCAGGTCCAGGCCATGGCCTTGACCATCTGCTGTGCAATGTCCGGAATGGTGACAGGCAATTCGGCTGTGCCAGGACACAAAGCGTAGTTCACCACCACCACACAAACGCCCATGTCATGCAAAGGCGGTGCCACAAACGAATGATCCGCTTTGTCAAGGCTGCGCCAATAGCCGCCATGAATAAAAACCACCACGGGCGCGTTGGGTTTGCTGGCTGGAAAGATGTCCAAGCTTTCGTTGGGGCCATCGCCGTAGGCAATGTTGAGCGTACATTTCAAGGCCGCACGCGCGTCAGCAGAAGTCTTAGACCAATCTGCAAAATGCGCTGCATGGTCTGGCACCAAGGCGCGGTTGTTGTACATGCTGTCATACCAAGCTGCACTGTGGATTTTCATGGCCATCTTCCTTTAAATTTTCATTTCCAATCGCACCTGCACATTTTGCCAATTGCGCGTGTTGGTGTTCGACGTTTCTGAGAAGCCATTGCCAATGTAGGTTGAGCCTGTCAGGTAATCACGGGGGGTGAGATTGCTAACCGTGACGCGCAAAGCTGTAGCGGGTGAAAACCGCCAAAGACCATACACATCAACAACCCGTTTAGAACCTTGGTAAGCCCATTGTTGTTCTGTGCGACGGGTGGTGTAGTCGGGGTTCATATTGACATTGCCGCCCAGCGTGAGGGGAATGGCACGGATGCGGTAGTCAGCCCCCAAGTTGGCGGTCATCTTAGGTTGCTGGTCCAAGCGATTGTTAGGTCCCATGACATCCAACACTTTCGAGTCAAAGAAACTCAAGTTACTTCGAACGTCGACGGGAGGTGCATCTGACCAGACCTGGTTCAACCTGAACTTGGCTTCTAACTCAATGCCCTGAGTGATGGCATCCCCCACATTTTGAGGGCTGGAAACAAATCGACGCTGACCGGGTGCCCAGACCGTGTCATATCGCTCGCTGGTGACATACCGAATTAAATCGCTGATGTTGCGTCTGAACACATTGGCACTTAAGACGCCACCCTCTGCCAAATAGCGCTCGACAGCAATGTCAACGCCCGTTGCCAATTCAGGCTTCAAGCCAGGATTGCCAATTCGATCTGGGCGTGTTGGGCTGTTGGCTTCGCGTGACAGTGCAGTTCTGGCAACCAGATTTAATAAGGTGGGTGTTTTGTAACTGCGAGTGAGGCTCATGCGCACTTGGTCGCGACTTTGTGGAATGGGTTTCCAAACAGCATGCAACAGGGGCGTTAGAACACCACTCTTGTTGCGCTTCTCACCCTCTTCATTGTTGCCTTCGGTCAGAATACTTTCATAGCGTATGCCAGCATGCGCACTCCAATTGGGGTTGATGGCCCATTCGTCTTGCGTGTAAATGGCCCAGCGTTGTGTGCGTGCGCGCATGTTGCCAACATCATCAGAAACCTCGGCAATAGCCTCTTCTGATCTTCGCACGCCCTCCAACTCAAGACCACTGACATACTGGTGACCATTAGCAGCAACATGTGTGAGTTTGCCATTCCAAGTTTGCGACAAATCTTTGTAACTTTGCGATTCTTCCAAGGTGTTAAGCAAGCCCGTCGATCCCAAGGCGACTTGGCTAAATCGGCTTTTGAAATGCGATTCACCCAAACCAAACTTAAATTCAAATCTGTTGTCTGCTGAGAAGCGCTGGTTCCATTGACCATTCAAGCGCGTCATCACAAAGCGGCTGTTGTTGGTGGTGTTTGCCGCATCGGACGCAACAGGCTGTTGAATGCCATTGATGGACTTGTTTTCAGTCAGATCAATACGCCCCGCACTGCTGTACTCCGAATACACCATGAAGGGCATCAAGATGAGCGCTTTGCCTTGTTCACCGCGCCACATCAGTCTGGCATTGGCATTCATACCTTGGCGGTGTCCCAAGCTCACGTTATGACGTTCGCGTTGCGAAGACAAAGCGGGCATGCGGCCTTCCGCATCGACGTTAGCATCGGTCAGCGTTGTGACGTCTTCAGGACGCCATGAGTTCATGGCGGAGACTGTCAGGGTTCCGATGAGTGGCTCAGACTTGAGATTTTTAACCCAGTTCAACCCATCTGATCGGTGCCCGTTTTCAAAGGCACTGCCAAACTTCAAGTCATCGGGGTTGGCGCGCTGGCCTTCGCGCAAAATGATGTTGATGGTGCCAGCAATAGCCCGCGCGCCAGTCTCAGCCGTTGGGGCACGCATAATTTCGACTTTCTCCACCATCTCGGGTGTAAGGGACTCTATGGAAAAGCCGGGTGGCACGCGTTGCCCGTCCAAAAGGATCTGGGTGTAACCACCGCCTAAACCTCGCATGCGGATGGCGCCACCGCGGCCGGGTGCGCCTTGTATGGTGACACCGGGCAAGCGCTTCAAAACTTCAGCCAAGGTGCCATCACCTTGTTTGTCGAGCTCTTCCCGACCAATCACAATTTTGGCTGCCGTAGACTGGCGGCGCTCTTCCATGGTGTTGTCGCGGTTGCTTTTGATTTCAACCCGGCCCATGTCTTGAACAGGCGCATTGGCAGGTGGCGCGGTCTGTGCCAAGCCCCATGGTGAAATGAGTGACAAAACGGCGAGTGCGGCGGGGGTCTTGATTTTCATTCCGCTATTTTGACAGGGGAATTCAAATTTTGTGTTGAGCCTTCACTCAACTCACAAATTGATGGGTTGCTAGGCAACCCCGTGCTTAGCCTTATTCGCCAGACTTGAACAAAGCCGCCACCTTGCGCTTAGGCTTGATGTTGGCAGAAATGCCAGTGCGGGAAGCGGTCGTTTTGGGTGATGCTTCCCAAGATGCCGCTGCAGCTTGCTCTAAGCTAGGAGCCTCGTAGGGCTTCTCGAAGAAGGGGTCTCTGGATACTTGCGCGGGCCTGAAGCTGCTGCGTCGGTCGCGAGGAGTCTCTTCTTCACGGCGTCGCTCAAAGCCACGTTCGGGTCGCCTGTCTTCTCGGCGATCATCACGACGACCCTCGCTTCGCTCTTCTCGACGACCTTCTCCCACACTGCCTCGCGAACGGTCTTCTTCGAGGGGGTAGTTTTCAACCTGAAGTTTGGTTTTGATGAGCTTTTCAATATCGGCCACCAAGCGCATGTCGGAGGGTGATACCAAAGTTACCGCCAAGCCAGAGGCACCAGCACGGCCTGTGCGCCCAATGCGGTGCACGTAATCTTCAGCATTGAAGGGCACATCAAAGTTAAACACAGCAGGCACATCTTTGATGTCAAGTCCGCGGGCTGCCACATCGGTGCAGACCAACAAATCGACTTCGCCTTTTTTGAAGGCCTCAAGGGCTTTGAGGCGTTCATCTTGAGATTTGTCGCCATGCAAGGCAGCCGTGACCAGACCTTCGCGCTCAAGCGAGCGCGCCAAACGGCCACAACCTAATTTGCTGTTAACAAAAATGAAGGCTTGCTTGATGCCGCGCTCGTTTAAAACGGCTTTCACAACCCTGCGCTTGTCGTCATCTTGCGCACTGTAAAAACGTTGCTCCACCGTGGAGGCTGTTTCGTTGGGACGCGCCACTTCAATGGTGACGGGATCTTGTAAGTAGCTTCCGGCCAAGCGCTTGATTTCAGGCGAGAAAGTGGCCGAGAACAACAGCGTGGTGCGCTGCTTAGGCAAGAAACTCAAAATGCGTTGCAGGTCTGGCAAGAAGCCAATGTCGAGCATGCGATCGGCTTCGTCCAGCACCACGTATTCAACTTGGTTAAGCACCGCATTTTTGGCTTCAATGTGATCGAGCAAGCGACCCGGTGTGGCCACCAAAATTTCGACACCTCGTTTGAGCTCAAGGGTTTGCGGCTTCATGTCCATGCCGCCAAAAACCACCGCACTGCGCATTTGGGTGTACTTGGCATACAGCTTGATTTGCTGAGCCACCTGGTCGGCCAACTCTCGTGTTGGCAACAGGACCAATGCGCGCACAGGATGGCGAGCGGGAGAGGTGGACGTGTTTTCGTGCTTCAAGAGACGCTGCAGCAGTGGCAAAGAAAAAGCAGCCGTTTTACCGGTACCTGTTTGCGCAGCGCCCATCACGTCTTTTCCAGTCAAAACCACAGGAATGGCCTGCGCTTGAATGGGGGTCATGGATTCGTAGCCCATTTCGGCTACGGCACGTGCCAGCGGTTCAGCCAGCGATAGATTTGAAAAAGAGTCGGTCATTAACCCGCTATTGTCGCACTTTAGGTCTTAGGCAATGTGACACCCACCTGGCCCTGGTATTTTCCACCCCGATCTTTGTAGCTGGTCTCGCAAACTTCGTCGCTTTCAAAGAAAAGCACCTGGGCACAGCCCTCTCCAGCGTAAATCTTGGCTGGCAGGGGGGTGGTATTGCTGAATTCCAGGGTGACATAGCCTTCCCATTCGGGTTCGAAGGGGGTGACGTTCACAATAATCCCGCACCGGGCATAGGTGCTTTTACCCAGGCAAATGGTGAGTACATTGCGGGGAATTCGGAAATATTCCAGCGTTCGTGCCAAGGCAAAGCTGTTGGGGGGAATGACGCAGACATCGGAATGGATGTCGACAAAGCTTTTTTCGTCGAAATTCTTGGGGTCGACCACGGTGCTGTAAATGTTGGTGAACACCTTGAATTCAGGTGCGCATCGAATGTCATAGCCATAACTGCTGGTGCCATAGCTCACAATTTTCTGGCCGGCTGCATTTTGACGCACTTGCCCAGGCTCGAAGGGCTCGATCATGCCGTGCTCTTGGGCCATCCGGCGAATCCATTTGTCACTTTTAATCGTCATCTCTTTGTCTTTCCAACATTCTTTGAGGCAAGGCAACATTGTAAAGTGCCAACTGGTCATGTGAGGATAATTCAAGGCTTCTGCGTGCGTACTCAATGCAATTATGGGTAGTCTGGGCTAAACTTTGCATGACACACCCTTCAGAAGAAAAGCCATGAAAAGACGCACCCTGCTTCAAGCCAGTCCATTGTTGTTTGGCCTTCCTGAATTAGCCCAAGCCCAAGCGGCCTACCCCAGCAAACCAATTCGATATATCGTGCCGGTCTCTGCGGGTGGTGGATCCGACATGGTGGGACGAGCTCTGTGCGAGCGATGGGCCAAGGTTTTGGGCCAATCTGTGGTGGTCGACAACATTGGCGGCGGCGGCGGCGTGATCGCTTCGCAAAGCACCGCCCGAGCACCCGCTGATGGCTATACCCTCATGCAAGGCTATGTAGCCACCCACGGCACGGCGCCCGCCACGCGCAAACTGCCCTACGACGCAGAAAAAGATTTCACCCCCATTGGCATGATTGGCTCAACCCCCAATGTGCTGTGCATCAACACCAGCTTGCCACCGCAAAATTTCAAGGCCTTCATGGACTACGTGAAGCAAAACCCCGGCCGCCTGTCTTATGGCTCTGCAGGCGCAGGGTCCTTGACCCATCTGGCGGCCGAGTTGTTCAAATTGCAAACCAACAGCTTTATGGTGCACATTCCCTACCGAGGTATTGCGCCTGCCATCACTGACCTTATTGGGGGTCAAACGCAGTTGATGTTCCCTGGCTTGGCCGCGGCATTGCCGCATATTCGCAGCGGCCGTATCCGTGCATTGGCTGTCACAGGCACCAAGCGACACCCGCAAGTGAAGGACATTCCCACTTTGGAAGAGATGGGCCTCAAGGGCTTTGATGCCCAACAATGGTACGGCGTTGTAGGCCCTGCCAACATGCCGGCCGCCATTGTCAAAACACTGAACGACGCCATGCTGACTGTTTTGTCTCAGCCCGATTTCAAAGAAAAATTAAGCTCAGAAGCGGTAGAGCTCATGCCCATGAAGCCTGCAGAATTTGCAGCCTACATGAAGGCCGACTTGGCTCGCTGGACCCAATTGGCCAAGACTCGGAATATTCAGCTAGATGGCTAGCATGCCATGACACTGAACTGAAAGCCTGCCTTGAAACGCAGGCTTTTTTTCAGTCAATTCAAATCAGGGATTGATTTTTCCCATCACACCCGCCACAACGTAGTTCATGTTCAAAATTTGAACATCGCTGAGTTTCTGACCAACTGCCACAATGGCTTTGCCTTCGTTGTCGGCTATGGGGCCTTGAAAAGGATGGCGTTTGCCCTGCGCGATGTCTTGCTGTAACTTCACAATTTCATCGCGCACTTTAGGAGGTAACTTGGGACCAAAATCGCCAACGCGAATCATGCCCTCCTTCAAGCCTGCCCACACATTGCCACTGCGCCACTGGCCCTTTTGCACATCAGTGACGCGCTGCGTGTAATAGGCGCCCCACTCATGTGTGACCGCCATCAACTGCGCATCAGGCGCTACCTTGCGCATGTCTGAATGATAGGCAATGGCCATCTTGCCTCGTTCTTGGGACGCTACCATCACCGCATTGGAGGCAGTGTGAAATGTGATCACATCAACCGACTGATTGAACAAGGTAAAGGCCGCGTCGCGCTCCTTGGCCGGATCGAACCATGAGTTCAGCCAAATCACTTTCACTTGGGCTTGGGGATTCACAGAGCGCATGCCCAAGGTAAAGGCATTCAAGCCTTGCAATACTTCAGGGATGGGAAAGCCCGCCACATAACCTGCCACATTGGATTGCGTCATGCGCCCTGCGGCCACGCCTGCCAAATAACGGCCCTCGTAATAGCGCGCATTGGCCACAGACACGTTCACATCGGTTTTGTAGCCCGTGATCGATTCGAACTTCACATTGGGAAACTCTTTGGCCACCTTGAGCGTAGGCTCCATGTAGCCAAAGCTGGTGGTAAAAATGATATCGTGACCTTGCTTCGCTAAGTCGCGCACCACTCGCTCTGAGTCAGCACCTTCGGCCACATTGTCTACAACGGTGGTTTTAACGGCATTGCCTAAGGCCTTTTCGACAGCTTTTCGGCCTTGATCGTGCTGGTGCGTCCAGCCCGCATCGAACACGGGCGTGACATACACAAAAGCAGCTTTGACTGGACTTTTAGAAGCTGGCTTTGTAGGTTCAGCGGCAAGGGATGGAATGGGCGATAAAAAGCAGGCGGCCGCGATTGCGGCTGCGAGGTTTTTGTACATGGTAGTCCTCTACATGGCGCCGGTTGAACAAAATAAACACCCGCCGGCGCGCAGGTATTCGGGGTGTATTCTAAAGCAGGTGTATAAAGTTTCTTTTTCGTTCTAACAAAGATGTGCCCGCTCATGCGATCAAACCCCATTTCTCGTTGGATTCAAATTTCAATCCTCTCTGCCATCTTCATGGTACCGTTTGCCACATGGTCGCAAAATGCAGCGACTTCCTTAAAAGTCGTGGCGCAAGTTGAAGGTATTACTGAATACCGACTTAGCAATGGCTTGCGCGTGTTGTTGGCGCCTGATGCCTCCAAGCCCACCACCACAGTGAACATCACTTATTTGGTGGGCAGTCGACATGAAAATTACGGTGAGACCGGCATGGCGCATTTGCTAGAGCACCTGGTGTTTAAAGGTACAAAAACTCGTGGCAATGTCTTTGAAGAGTTGGGCAAGCGCGGCATGGCTTTCAATGGCACCACTTTCTACGATCGGACCAATTACTACGAAACCTTTCCTGCCAATCCTGACAACCTGAAATGGGCTCTGGAAATGGAAGCCGATCGAATGGTCAACAGCCTCATTGCGCGCAAAGATTTAGAAACCGAGTTTTCAGTGGTTCGCAATGAAATGGAAAGCGGCGAGAACAACCCCCACATGATGCTGTGGCAGCGAATGGCTTCCACTGCTTTTGATTGGCACAACTATGGCAAGAGCACCATTGGCGCGCGCACCGATGTTGAGAACGTCAAGATTGAAAACTTGCAAAACTTTTATCGCAAGTACTACCAACCAGACAATGCCGTTTTGTTGGTGGCTGGTAAATTTGAGGCTGCCAGCACACTCGCGCTGATACAGCAAGTGTTTGGCGCCATCCCCAAACCCAATCGCGTCATTGAACCCACCTACACACAAGATCCTGCGCAAGATGGTACGCGCGAAGTCACTGTAAGGCGAACAGGCGACGTGCAACTGACTGCAGTTCTGTATCACACAGCAGCGGGCAGCCACGAGGATTCAGCGGCCATGGCCGCTTTGAGTGAAGTCTTGGGCGGCACACCCAACGGCAGGCTGCACAAAAACATGGTCGAGAAAAAATTGGCGGTCAATGTCAGCCCTTGGAATTTTGAATTGGCAGAGCGAGGCTATGTGTTGTTCATGGCCGAGCTGAGTAAAACCCAAAACCTGACAGATGCTCGCAAAGTTTTATTGGAAGAACTAGAGGGCTTGCAAAAGAAGCCTGTCACTGAGGAAGAACTTAAACGTGCCAAGTCCAGTCTTTTAAGCGACATCGACAAGACCATCAACGACCCCCAAAAGTTAGCCGTACAACTTTCAGAGTCCATTCTGTCTCTTATACACATCTGACGCTGCCGACGAGCG
>OFQS01000002.1_pt1 | contig 67137 bp, 66 predicted proteins | sample 1542861 | NCBI WGS metagenome assembly OFQS01 (sample SAMN05442518, study PRJEB24371) | freshwater metagenome | isolation source: Freshwater Lake | place: Canada: Niagara | collected 2012-08-03 | reverse complement strand
CAAGCGCATCTGCTTGCTGCTGGCATGTTGGTCTTTTCTTTTGTGGTCTTGTTGGCCTTGGCCTTGATGAACCGGCGGCAAAGGCAGGTGGTTTAGACATGCTTCACCTGCAAGTTAATTTGAACCGCAAAGAGTTTCAACTGGACGTAGACCTTCAGTTACCGGAGCAAGGTATTACGGCCATATTTGGTCCCTCAGGTTCAGGCAAAACGAGTTTGTTGCGCGCGGTTGCTGGTTTGGAAAAAATCCAGCAAGGACGTATTCAAGTGGGTACTTCTATCTGGCTAGACACTCCGCAGAAAATCTGCATTCCCACTTGGCAACGGCCATTGGGGTACGTCTTTCAAGAATCAAGCCTGTTGCCGCATTTAAGCGTTACAGAGAATTTGAACTTTGGATTGAAGCGCGCATGGAAGTCTGCAAGCAGTGAGCAGACAGAAGCGAAGAAAGCTTTGCAGGCTTCTATTGAACTCTTGGGCATTGGCAGTTTGTTGCAACGAATGCCCGCTGAACTATCGGGTGGTGAACGTCAGCGCGTTGCCATTGCGCGGGCCATTGCCATGCAGCCGCAATTGCTATTAATGGACGAGCCTTTGGCCTCATTGGACGCTGCGCGTCGTCAAGAAATTTTTCCTTGGCTTGCTAGGTTGCGTGATGAGTTGAAGATACCCATGTTGTATGTCACTCACTCTGCTGAAGAGGTGACACGGCTTGCCGATCACCTGGTGGTGTTGGACCAAGGACATGTCAAAGCACAAGGTTCTGTGAGCGCGGTGCTGACCCAGGTTGTGAACCCAGTGGTTGTGGGAGAAGATGCTGGCGCGCTGATTGCGGGTTGCATCGGTGCGGTGGATGCGCAGTGGCATTTGTCACGCGTCGATTTTGACGGCGGTTGCATTTGGATGCGCGATGCTGGACTGCCTGTTGGCAAAACGGTGCGCATTCGAATCTTGGCGCGTGATGTAAGCTTGGCCACGTCCGAGCCGCAAAACACCAGTATTCAAAACCAACTGCGCGGTAGCATTCAAAGCATCACCCCAGATGCACATCCCTCTCAAGTCATGGTGGTTTTGAAGTGTGGCGCTGAAGAGGTGCTGTCCCGCGTTACTAAGCGAGCTGTCGACGAGCTGGATCTGCAAGTGGGACAGCCTTTGTGGGCACAGGTGAAGTCTGTGGCTTTGGTGGCGTGACCTACTCGTCTAAGTTGCCTCGAACCAATTTTCAAGCTTTAGTTTTGGCACTCGCGAAAACTCTTTTAAGTTGTTTGTCACCAGCGTTCCGTCAATGCTGAGTGCTTGAGCGGCAATCAAAGTGTCCATGGGGCCTATAGACAGGCCATTTTTTTCTAACGAGGCTCTGATCTCTGCATAAAACCAGAGGCACTCACTGTCGAATGGAAGAATTTGAAGCGGTGCCAGAAACATGTCCAGCGCTTTTCGATTCTTCATCGATCCTGACTTTGCAACCCCGTATGCCAATTCTGATGCGGCAATGCTGCTGATGCCAACCTCGCCTGCTTTATAACTTCTGAAATGTTCCAGTACCTTTGGTGGCCTGTTGTTGATGATGTAGATGCACGTGTTCGTGTCTAGCAAGATCACGGCAGAACCTCAGGTCGAATTTGGTGTTCTGGTTGTTTTCGTTCAATCTTGAATCCTGGTTCAAATGAGTCCAATGCCGCTTCAAGCATTTGCCAAGGATTTTCGATGGGCATCAATAAAACACCATCGCCCACACGTTTGATGACGACCTCTTTGCCGTTGAAACGGTATTCCTTAGGCAGTCGAACGGCCTGGCTGCGGCCTGTTTGAAAGATTTTTGCGGTGTCCATGGCAATTCCTGTCTTCAAATCAATTTGATATATATCATTGGTATTCATCATATTCGATTTAAAGCCATTCAGGTCATTCAATCTCTTTCAAGTCAATTGATATACTTAAAAAGCATAAACAAACAACAAATGATTCGTTTGAGTTTTGAAGGATGGGTTTCACAATCGCGTCCTTACTCATTTGAGACGCATCATGAACAACATCAAATCCATCGCCGCAGCCGCTTTGCTGGCCGTTTCTGGCCTCACCGTCTCCGCCCAAACAATGCTGAACGCCTCCTACGACGTTGCCCGCGAGTTTTACAAAGAATACAACTCAGCATTTGTGGCCAACTACAAAAAGACCACTGGCAAAGACCTCAAGATTGACCAAGCGCATGGCGGCTCTAGTGCGCAAGCCCGCGCCGTGAATGACGGTCTCGATGCCGATGTGGTCACCATGAACACCACCACCGACATCGAGTTCTTGGCCAGCAAAGGCATCGTGGCGGCAGATTGGACTAAACGATTTCCGCACAGCGCATCGCCCACCAGCTCCACCATGCTGTTCTTAACGCGCAACGGCAATCCCAAAAACATCAAAGACTGGGACGACCTGATCAAGCCTGGTATTCAAGTGATTGTGGTCAACCCCAAAACCGGTGGCAATGGCCGCATGGCTTATTTGGCGGCATGGGGCTATGTGCGTAAAAAGGGCGGTAGCGAAGCGGACGCTGCAGCCTTCGTAGCCAAGCTCTACAAAAATGTGCCTGTGTTGGCCAAGGGTGGCCGCGATGCCACCACCATCTTCTTGCAACGCAACATTGGCGATGTGCTTGTTACGTTTGAATCTGAAGTGATTTCTGTCGACAACGAATTTGGTACCGGCAAAGTGGATGCCATCCATCCTTCCATCAGCATCGTGGCAGAAAACCCCGTGGCAGTTGTGGAACGCACTGTCAATAAAAAAGGCACTGTCGATTTGGCCAAGGCCTATCTGAACTACCTTTACTCTGATGAAGCACAAGAGATTGCCGCCAAGCACGCCTTGCGCCCTAGCAACCCTGCGATCTTGAAAAAATACAGCAAAACCTTCAAGCCTTTGCAGTTGTTCACTGTGAATGAAGTGTTTGGCTCTTTCGCTGAAGCGCAAAAAGTGCACTTCAACGATGGTGGCAATTTCGACAAGCTGTACACCGTTAAGTAATTCATGCTCTCTCGTTCCGCAGCGGCAGCCCCTGTCAAGCGCAGGGCGCCCGCCCGAGTTTTGCCCGGTTTCAAGATCACCTTGGGGTACACCTTGATGTACCTCTGTTTGATTGTGCTCATTCCATTGTCGGCGCTGGTGTTCAAAACATTCACGCTCACATGGGATCAGTTTTGGGATGCTGTCACTGGCCCACGTGTCATGGCGTCTTATCGCCTTACCTTTGGCGCATCTTTGATTGCTGCTTTGATCAATGTGGTGTTTGGTTTGCTGGTGGCCTGGGTGCTGGTGCGCTATCAGTTCTTTGGCAAAAAAATTGTTGATGCTTTGGTGGACTTGCCTTTTGCATTGCCCACCGCGGTGGCTGGTATTTCTTTAACGGCATTGTTGGCCGGCAACGGTTGGGTGGGGCAGTACCTAGAGCCTATGGGCATTCAACTGGCCTTCAACGCCAACGGCATTGTGATTGCGCTCATCTTTATTGGTTTACCGTTTGTGGTTCGCACAGTGCAGCCTGTGCTGGAAGATGCTGAAAAAGAATTGGAAGAAGCTGCCACTTGTTTGGGCGCTTCACGTTGGCAAACTTTTACGCGCGTTATTTTTCCTTCTATTGCCCCAGCCTTGCTTACAGGCTTTGCCATGGCCTTTGCACGGGCCATTGGGGAATACGGCTCCGTCATTTTCATTGCGGGCAACATGCCCATGATTTCTGAAATCACACCGCTGATCATCATTGGCAAGTTAGAGCAATACGACTACGCCGGTGCTACGGCAGTGGCCACTGTCATGTTGGTCATCTCTTTCATCTTGCTCTTGGTCATCAATGGCTTGCAAACTTGGCAGCGACGTCACTCAGGAGCGCCTGTATGAGCACGCCCATCGTTCGCCGCGCAGAAGCAGGCACCACTGAAGCCGCATGGGTGCGTTACACGCTCATTGGTATTTCGCTGGTCTTCTTGTTTTTATTTTTAGTCTTGCCGCTGGCTGCAGTTTTTGCAGAAGCATTGCGCAAAGGCTTCGACGCTTATTGGGAAGCGCTCAAAGAACCCGATGCATGGTCAGCCATTCGCCTCACACTCATCACGGCGCTCATTGCAGTGCCCCTCAATTTGGTATTTGGTGTATCTGCCGCATGGTGCATTGCCAAATACGAATTCAAAGGTAAATCGGTGCTGACCACCTTGGTGGACTTGCCGTTCTCGGTATCACCTGTGGTGGCTGGCTTGGTGTATGTGTTGATGTTTGGTGCGCAGGGCTGGTTTGGTCCTTGGCTGCAAGAGCATGACGTGAAAGTGATCTTTGCAGTGCCAGGCATTGTGTTGGCCACCATCTTTGTCACATTTCCCTTCATTGCACGCGAACTCATTCCCCTCATGCAAGCACAGGGCAACGAGGAGGAGCAGGCCGCCATTGTGTTGGGTGCTACAGGCTGGCAAACATTTTGGTATGTCACGCTGCCCAACATCAAGTGGGGTTTGATTTACGGCGTGATTTTGTGCAACGCGCGCGCTATGGGCGAATTTGGAGCCGTGTCGGTGGTCTCGGGTCACATTCGCGGCCAGACCAACACCATGCCCTTGCATGTTGAAATTTTGTACAACGAGTACCAATCGGTGGCCGCTTTTGCAGTGGCGTCTTTATTGGCTTTGCTGGCGCTGGTTACCTTGGTGATCAAGTCGGTGGCCGAGTGGCGCCACGAACGCGAGATGAAAGCCATCGGCGAATTATCACCAGAAAATACCCAGACAGCTTCTGCAACACTGTCAGTGAAAGCCGCATCATGAGCATCGAAATTAGAAATGTCCACAAACAGTTTGGCAATTTTCACGCACTGCGTGATGTCAGCCTTGACATTGACTCGGGCGAGTTGGTGGCCTTGCTCGGTCCATCAGGTTGCGGCAAAACGACTTTGCTTCGAATCATTGCTGGTTTAGAAACGGCCGACACGGGCACCATTTCTTTCAGTGGTGAGGACACCACCCACGTTCACGTTCGCGAGCGCCAGGTGGGCTTTGTGTTCCAGCACTACGCATTGTTTAGACACATGACCGTGTTCGAAAACGTGGCCTTTGGTCTGCGCATGAAACCGCGCAACATCCGCCCAGCAGAAAACGTCATCAAACAAAAAGTACACGACCTGTTGAATCTGGTACAACTCGATTGGCTGGCCGATCGCTACCCTTCACAACTCTCTGGTGGACAGCGTCAGCGCATTGCATTGGCGCGTGCCTTGGCGGTAGAACCTAAAGTGTTGTTGCTCGATGAGCCCTTTGGCGCGCTAGATGCCAAAGTGCGCAAAGAGTTGCGCCGCTGGTTGCGCCGTCTGCACGACGATTTGCATGTCACCAGTATTTTTGTCACGCATGACCAAGAAGAAGCCTTGGAAGTGGCCGACCGCGTGGTGCTCATGAACAGCGGCAGTGTTGAGCAAATTGGCTCGCCTCAAGAAGTGTGGGACCATCCTGCAAGCCCCTTTGTTTATGGCTTCTTAGGTGATGTGAATTTGTTCCATGGCAGAGCGCACCAAGGACAAATGCTGATTGGTGGCGATAGCGCTGTGAGCCTTAACAGCCCCGAGCATCAAAACGTGCAAGACAGCAAGGCTTTTGCCTATGTGCGCCCGCATGACATTGAAGTGAAACGCTACAGCACCGGCGATGCCGGCATCAAGGCCAAACTCACTCGCGCCATTGTGGTGGGCCCCATTGCGCGTTTAGAGTTTGAGCCGATAGACCATCATGACTTTGCCAAAGACACCGTCATTGAAGCGCAGTTGTCTTCGCACCTTTTTGCTGAACAAGCCTACAAGGAAGGCGAGACCTTGGTGCTCACGCCGCGCAAGGCCAGAATTTTTGTAGAAAGTTAAAACCCTTAGAATCGCCGCACCGTACTCAATTCGATGGAGAGACAGACTATGAAATTCGCATTAGCCATTGTTGCTTGTCTTTGCCTTCAAGGCTGTGCCGTTGTGGCCGTGGCCGATGCAGTGGCTTCTACCGTCATTTACACCGGCAAGACGGTGATCAATGTGATTGACGCTGTCACACCTGACATCGTCAACAAAAAGAAAAAAGACTAAATACCAAGCCAGCCGTTGGTGCGGGCAAAGTGCAAAGCCTGCGTGCGGCTGTTCACGCCCAGTCTTCTAAACAAACGCCAGAAGTGAACCTTGACGGTGTGCTCGCTGATGGTGAGCTTATCGGCAATGTCTTTATTGCTCAGGCCCTGGTCCAACATCAAAATCAATTGCTTCTGTCGCTTAGACAGTTTGGTGGGCGCAGCCACCGTGCCCTCGGCTGCAGCTTCTTCCTTGGGCGAAGGAAGGAAAGTGCGCAGGCCCTCTATGATCGCATTGGGTGGGCTGGCTTTTTCTAAAAACAAATTGGCACCGGCTTCAAGGCAAGCAGCTTCGCACTCGCTGGCTTCAGAGCCTGTGACCACCACCAAAGGGACATCGGGGAATTTGGCCTTCACAGCATGTACGCCCGACAAGCCCAAGGTATCGGGCAATTTAAGGTCTAGACAAATTAATTCGGGGGTGCCTTGACGTTCAACCGTGGCTTCCAAACTGCTCAGTTTGGCCACAGAAACCACCTTCAATCCGGGGCGAACCCGTTGAACCAGCATGGTGAGGGCGTCGCGCATCAGGGGGTGGTCGTCAATGACGTAAACGGTCATGGTGTGCTCAGGAATGAAACTTAAAGTATGAGAGTATCAGCAAACTCTGCAACAAATCAAGCAACTTTTGTGAAATTTGAACACTTATTACAGATTTTTCAAATTCATCCAGAAGGCCTTAGGGTTACAACCCCTCTAACTTGCTCAGGACTAGCCCTTGGCCTTGGCTTTTTCTGCCAATTCAGTACGCAGTGCTTCTAAGGCTGCGGCCACTTCCGCCAACTTCACGCCCTCGCCTAAGCCAATTTGCGTTCCTAAGTCGGTTATGGCTTTGGCATCAACTTGCTGCAATTGTGCGATGGCCAAGCCGGCATCCTTGGGTGAGTTGAACCCCAAACTTTGCAGCAGCACGCTTCCTTGAGGGTCGACGAGTTTGAAATAAAACTGACCATCCTTCTCGCGGTACTGCTTGAAGGAAGGCACCGCGACGCGCGAAGCTTTTGCTGAAACTTGAGTACCACCATGACTGGCCAGGGATCGAAGGCCGACCGCGTGTCTCAGCTCTTTGATCAATGGTGTGGCCAGTTCTCGGGCTTTGGCCGCGCCCTTCAGCAAAATGGCATCTACTTTGGCCGGGTTGCTGATGAGTTCTTCGTATTGCGCTCGCATAGGCGCCACTTCGCGGTCAATGCGCTCAAACAAAATTTGCTTGGCGTCACCCCAACCGATGCCATCGGCATAAGCCTTGGCCAGAGTGGTGGTCTCTTGGGCACTGGCAAATGCTTGGTAAATTTGAAACAGTGCAGAGCCCTCAGTGTCTTTGGCTTCGCCAGGGGCGCGTGAATCGGTCACGATGCCAGAGATCAATTTCTTCAACTGCGCACTGCTAGAAAAAAGCGGAATGGTGTTGTCGTAGCTCTTGCTCATTTTGCGGCCATCAAGCCCTGGCAGCAGCGCCACAGATTCTTCAATGACCGCTTCAGGTAATACCAAGTGTTCGCCATACAAGTGGTTGAAGCTAGACGCCATGTCGCGGGCCATTTCAATGTGCTGAATTTGATCGCGGCCCACAGGCACCTTGTGCGCCTTGAACATCAAAATGTCTGCGCCCATGAGCACGGGGTACATGAACAAACCGGCAGACACGTCGGCATCGGGGTCATTGCCGGCGGCATTGTTTTTATCGACGGAGGCTTTGTAAGCGTGTGCTCTGTTTAAGACCCCTTTACCCGTGACGCAGGTAAGAAACCAAGTGAGCTCTGGAATTTCTGGAATGTCAGATTGACGGTAAAACATGACGCGCTCGGGGTCAAGGCCTGCGGCAATCCAGCTGGCGGCAATTTCTAAAGTAGAGCGTTGAATGCGGGCAGGCTCATCGCACTTAATGAGCGCGTGGTAGTCTGCCAAAAAGTAGAAACCTTGGGTGGCAGGGTTGAGGCTGGCTTGTACGGTAGGGCGAATGGCTCCCACATAGTTGCCTAAGTGCGGCGTGCCGGTGGTGGTAATGCCCGTTAAAACGCGAGTGCGCGCAGTGTTGTTTGAGTCTGTCGTCATATCAATCAGCTTTAAGAAATAGATTTCAACATGAGTTGAATCAGTCCAAACGTGGCGTTCATCACGGGGTCTAGCCACAAGTGGTTGACCACACCCGTGACGACCAAGGCCATGACAATGTAGAAGCCGTAGGGTTCAATGCGAGAAAATTGATAAGCTTGCTTCCAAGGCAACAGGCCCACGACAATGCGGCCGCCATCTAAAGGAGGGAGTGGGAATAAATTGAAAGCAAACATCACCACATTGCTTAAAACGCCGGCTTTGCACATGGCCAAGAAAAACTTTTCTGAGACACCAAAGTCAGTGTAGACCACGTACAGAAGTGCCCAAACAATGGCTTGTACCAAGTTAGACGCTGGCCCAGCCAAGGCCACCCACACCATGTCGCGTTTGGGATGACGCAGATTGCCAAAATCTACTGGAACGGGTTTGGCAAAACCAAAGAGCAAAGCACCATTGGTGCTGAAGTAAAGCAGCAAGGGCAAAAGAATGGTACCTACTAAATGAATGTGAGAAAACGGATTGAGCGTCACCCGGCCCATCATGTAAGCTGTGTTGTCGCCAAAATGTTTGGCAGCATAGCCATGCGCAGCCTCATGCAGCGTGATGGCAAAAATCACCGGAATGGCATAGACCGAAACGGTTTGAATGAGGTTAGAGGTGTCCACAGCGCATTGTCTCAAAGAGTCATGAGGTTTTTAGAAATTTCTAAAACTTTCTCAGCTTGATCTACAAGCCCAAAAGAGCAACATCGCCTAAACCTTGGCGCACCACTTCGATGCTATCGCCGGTGCAATCCACCACCGTGGTGGGCTCACGGCTACAAGCACCTGCGTCAATCACGCCAGCAATGAGATTTTCATAGCGGTCGCGAATTTCTTCGGGATCGTTCAGAGGGTCAGACTCTCCGTTTGGAATCAGCGTGGTGGCCAGTAGCGGCGCGCCATGCAAGGCCAGCAGCTCTTGCAACACAGCATGCTGAGGTACACGCAGGCCAATGGTTTTACGTTGCGGATGGCTCACTCTGCGGGGCACTTCTTTGGTGGCTTCCAAAATGAAGGTAAAGGCACCAGGTGTGGCCTGCTTCAGCATGCGAAACTGGGCGTTGTCTACTTTGGCATAGTTGGACAATTCACTTAAATCACGGCACAGCAAGGTCAGGTGATGTTTGTCGTCCACGCCTCGCACTTTGCGCAAATGATCGGCGGCCGTTTTATCGTCCATATGACAAACCAATGCATAACTGGAGTCTGTCGGTACGGCCAATACGCCGCCCTGATTGAGCAGTGCCACAGCTTGTTTTAACAAACGTGGCTGAGGATTGTCTGGGTGAACGGAAAAATATTGAGCCATAAAAATTCAATCGATCAAGATTCAACAGGCATGATTTGAACTCGGCTTTCGCGCACTGTAAGCCAAGCCCCCAATGCGCCGCACAAGGTCACCACGCCTATTCCCACAAGCGTCCAGTGGTCTGGCATGTGATCAAAAATGAGCCAACCACCCAACATGGCAAAAATAATTTGTGTATAAAAGTAGGGCGTGAGCACAGTGGCCGGTGCTTTGGTAAACGCCAAGATCAAAAGGTAATGTCCTATGGTGGCAAAAACTCCCATTAGAAGCAGTTGAGTCCACACAAACCAGTCAGTAGGCAATTCCCAAACAAACGGTAGCAAAAATGCACCCAGCGCTGTCCCCACCCAACCTGTCAGAACATTCATCGTCACGGGGTCTTCAGTTTTCGCCATTTTGCTGGTGAGCAAATGAAAGCCTGAGTTGGTCGCAATGAGTATGAAGGGAAAAATAAGGACCCAATCGAAGTTCTGGCTGCCTGGCCGCACAATGACCATGGTGCCAGCAAAAGCACTCAGCACCAAAGCCCAACGCAACTTCCTCACTTTTTCGCCCAAAGACAAGGCTGCCATGAGCGTCACTACGAGGGGCGTGATAGAAACAATGGCTGTGAATTCGCCCACTGGCAAGTACTTCAAACCGTAAAAAGCACAAAGACTGCTGCTAAATAAAAGCGCGCCTCGCGCCATTTGAAATCTGGGGTGCTCTGTTTTAAACAGCGCTATGCCGCGCTTGGGTAAAAAAAACACGGTGCTAAAAACTGCTTGAATGAAATAACGAAACCACAAGGCCAATAGAATGGGCACGCTGGCGCTGATGTGCTTGGTGGTGGTGTCTAGAATTGCAAAACAAGCTACTGACAGAATGACAAACCCAATTCCAGCCAGCGTTTGAGCAGGGGCTTGGTTCACTGGATGCGGTCTGACAACAATTCCCACACGGGCGTGAGTTGGCCAGGCAACCAGGGCAGGGTGCCTAAGTCGGTGTGGCTTTCGTCGGGGCTGTGAAAGTCGCTGCCACGCGATGCGGCTAAATTAAATTCGAGTGCTGTGTCGGCGTATTGCAAGGCGTCTGCACTGGAGTGGCTGCCCGTAATCACTTCAACCCCACGCCCGCCGTGGTTCTTAAATTCGGTAAACAGTGCGTACTCTTCATTGGCCGTAAAGCCATAGCGGGCAGGGTGCGCAATGACAGCAATGCCACTGGCACCTGTAATCCAATGAACTGCATTTTCGAGCGAGGCCCAGCGGTGCGGCACAAAGCCAGGTTTATTTTCAGTCAGGTACTTGCGAAACACTTCAGACGTATCTTTGCAGACACCAGACTCAACCAAGAACCGCGCAAAGTGCGTGCGCGAAATGAGTTCGTGGTTGCCTGCATATTTGAGTGCACCTTCGTAGGCCCCGTGTATGCCCACCTTGGCCAAGCCTTCTGACATTTCTTTGGCGCGCTCGGCTCGGCCGCCACGCGTGTTGCGCAGGCCTTGCACCAAGTCTGTGTTGGTGTGATCAAAGCCCAAACCCACAATGTGGACTGTTTTGCCTGCAAATGTAATGGAAATTTCAACGCCCGTAAGGTACTTCATGTCCAAGGCTTTGGCCGAAGCGATGGCGCGTTCTTGGCCCCCAATTTCGTCATGGTCTGTGAGGGCCCAAAGCTGAACCCCATTGGCTTTAGCGCGCGCAGCCAAAGCCTCAGGCGTGAGCGTGCCATCGGACACCACGGAGTGGCAATGTAGGTCGGCGTTGAGTAAGGGTTCCACAGGGGTATTTTAGGTGCTGCATGGTAGGCTTGCGCAACTGAACCATAATTCCAACTGAATTAAGTGAGGTTTAGATGGCTTTGTTGATCACCGACGAATGCATCAATTGCGATGTGTGTGAACCTGAGTGTCCCAATCAGGCGATCTACCTCGGGCCTGAAATCTATGAAATCGATCCCAACAAGTGCACAGAATGCGTTGGCCATTTTGATGAGCCCCAATGTGTGCAAGTGTGCCCTGTGGCCTGTATTCCTGTCAGCCCAGCCCATATTGAAACCAAAGAGACCTTGTTTCAAAAATACTTGCGGCTTCAAAGTGCCGGTTAAGGTGCCAGCCAGGGCGCTGGCCAAAGTAATGCCTTAGACGCCTTCCGGGCGGGGAGGCTTAGGCCTTGGCGGCTTGCTGGTGTGAATTTGCACCATGGCTTTTTCCATCTCGCCTTGCATCAGCATGTCAGCCGCTTTCACCGAGCGGGCAATGCTTTCTTGAATGAGATTGCGTTGCTCTGCCATGGGTTTTTTGAGCACCCAGTTAATCACCTCAGCTTTGACGCCAGGGTGGCCAATGCCTAAGCGCAGGCGCCAATAATCGCCTGTACCCAATTGGGCGTGAATGTCGCGAAGGCCGTTGTGGCCGGCATGGCTGCCCCCAAATTTGAGCTTGGCCTCACCGGGCACTACATCGAGCTCGTCATGGGCCACCAGTATTTCTTGCGGCGAAATTTTAAAAAATTTGGCCAATGCGCCCACCGACTTGCCCGAGAGGTTCATGAAAGTTTGGGGTTCTAGCAGCCAAACGGTTTGGCCTTTAATTTGTGTGCGAGCCACCTTGGCGAAATAACTTTTATCGGGCACCAGGTTCACATTCAGATCACGCGCCAAGGCGTCTATCCACCAAAAGCCAGCGTTGTGGCGGGTGTCTTCGTATTCAGCGCCTGGATTGCCAAGGCCAACAAACAATTTGATCATGTGTAAGTATAAAAACAAAACAACCCGCACGAGGCGGGTTGTTTGAAACACAGTCTGTGTTTAAAGCGAGAAGAAATTACTTCTTCTTGGCTTTAGCGTCGGCAGCAGGGGCTGCGGCTGCGGCATCAGCGGCAGCAGGAGCCTCTTCAGCAGCGGGGTTCACAACAGACACCAGCACTGGGTTTTTCTTGCCATGTGTAACGGCCTTCACGCCCTTGGGCAATGTGATGTCGCCTAGGCTCAAAGAAACACCTTTTTTCAAACCAGACAAATCAACATTGATGGCTTCTGGCAAATCTGCTGGCAAGCAAGTGATTTCCAGTTCATTCATGATGTGATTGATCAGGCAAGCGTCAACTTTGACGGCAGGAGAAGTTTCTTCGCCTGAGTAGTGAATTGGCACTTTGCGGTTCAAAGTAGTTTTGGCATCGACACGTTGGAAGTCGATGTGCAAAACCAATTGTTTGTAAGGGTGCATTTGGAAATCGCGCAGCAAAACTTTGGTTTCTTTGCCATTCAATTCCATGTCCAAGATGCTTGCGTGGAAAGCTTCTTTTTTCAGGGCGTGCCACAGGGCATTGTGGTCAAGTTCGACCAATTGGGGTTGCTGATCTACACCGCCATAAACAATACCAGGTGTCTTACCTGAATTGCGCAGACGGCGGCTCGCACCCGTACCTTGCATAGAGCGCTCAAAAGCGACAAATTTCATAACTAACTCCAAGATGAGTCGACCGCGACCAGTACGACTCTGTTTTAAAAAGGCTTGCTAAAAGCAAACCACGTTGATGCTCCAGATCAATCTTGATCTGAGAACAAACTCATGACCGACTCACCATTGGCAATGCGCTGAATGGTTTTGGCCAACAGCGGCGCCACAGTGAGTTGGCGAATTTTGGGGCATGCAGCAGCAGATTGCGACAACGGGATGGTGTTGGTCACAACCACTTCATCGAGGGCGTCGCCTTTGGCAATGCGGTCAATGGCGGGGCCTGAGAAAATAGGGTGTGTGCAATAGGCGTAAACTTTTTTAGCGCCACGTGCTTTCAAAACTTCAGCCGCCTTGACCAAGGTGCCTGCGGTGTCGATCATGTCGTCCATGATGACGCAATTGCGACCCTCAATTTCACCAATGACGTGCATCACTTCACTGACATTGGCTTGAGGGCGGCGTTTGTCAATGATGGCTAAATCGCAGTTCAGTTGTTTGGCCAATGCCCGCGCGCGAACCACACCACCTACGTCGGGTGACACCACAATGAGGTCTTCGTAGTTCTTTTGGAGCAGATCGCCCAGAAGCACGGGAGAGGCGTAAATGTTGTCGACGGGGATGTCGAAAAAACCTTGAATTTGGTCGGCGTGTAAGTCCATGGTGAGGACATGGTTCACACCCACTGCTTGAAGCATGTTGGCAATCACTTTGGCCGTGATGGGCACACGCGTTGAGCGCGGGCGACGGTCTTGGCGTGCATATCCGAAGTAAGGAATGATGGCACTGATGCGACCTGCTGAGGCGCGCTTTAAAGCGTCGACCATGATCAGCAGTTCCATCATGTTTTCGTTGGTGGGTGCGCAGGTGGACTGAATGACGAACACATCACGGGCGCGCACGTTTTGCTTTAACTCAACCCTGACTTCCCCGTCAGAAAAGCGCCCGACATCGGCCAAGCCAAGGGTTACATCCAACTCATAAGCAACTTCGGCCGCCAACACGGGGTTGGCATTGCCTGTGAAGACCATGAAGTCTGAATTTAAATTTGTGTTGGGTTGCAACATGAGCTTCTGCGCGATCAAATGAAGGGCCGATGCGGCTTACCGCATAAATTTCAATCATTGCGCGAATGACCGCGCATTCAATCACATGGCGTTTGACGGCTTGTGAAAGTTTTTGGCAGGGGAAGAAGGACTCGAACCTTCGCATGCCGGAATCAAAATCCGGTGCCTTAACCAACTTGGCGACTCCCCTACACGGGTTGGCAACTGTAGAAAACTAAAGCTGCCGACCGATCAAACGTCGCTGGAGGCCCAACCCTTTTGGGGATGAACTTCCAAATTGCCACACATTCGAATTTGCCAAAGAGGCCAAGTTGTTGGAACTTGAGGCATTTGGCTTAAATTCGTGCCGCGTGGCACTTGCGCAAACACTGCACTCCCGGAGCCTGTCATTCTGCCTTTGACAACAGCTGACTCTAGTTTGGCTGTTTCAAGCCATTCTATTGCTTCGCTAATTTGGGGGCAGAGGCTTTCAGCCACTGGTTGCAGGTCGTTGTGGCCGAAGCCGAACGGGTTTGCTGCAAAGACCGAAATTGTAGCAGGCTTTGAATCTCGGTTAAGGGCTTCAGAGCCAAAAATTTTGGCTGTTTCCAGGCCTTCTGGCGGTTTGACCACGACAAATTGGGCAGGTGGCACCGAAATGGGTGTGATGATTTCACCCACGCCTTCCACCCAAGCATTTTCTCCTCTGAGAAAGAACGGTACATCAGCCCCGAGTTTCAAACCCAGCTCGGCCAGTTGATTGACCGTGAAATGAAGGTTCCAAAGCTTGTTCAATGCCAGCAAACACGTGGCGGCATCGGAAGATCCGCCGCCCATGCCAGCTTGCGCTGGAATGGACTTTTCAACGGCGATGTGCGCACCCAAGGAAGTGCCGCTGGCCTGCTGTAAAAGCTTAGCAGCGCGTGTGATGAGGTCGTCTTCTGGCAGTTTCAAGGTCAGATCTTCACGACTGACTTGGCCATCCCGTCGAAGGTCAAAGTGCAAGGTGTCATACCAATCAATGAGCATGAACACCGATTGCAATAGGTGATAGCCGTTGTCTTTTCGGCCTGTGATGTGCAAAAACAGATTGAGCTTGGCGGGTGCTAAAACTTGGTGCAAAGACGTCATGATTCAAAGGCAATTCGCAGAACGGTTCGCGGCGCTGGCTGAACCCTCTCCAGAACCAAGCGACGCAAGTGCCATTCGCTGACGTCGACGTTCCAGCCTTCAGCGGGGGTGGGCTTGCCTGACAGCCAATCAACCAAAGCGGCGGTGGGCAGTTGAGCACCCGTGAGCTCCAAGACCAAACGCTCAAGGCTGCTTGACTCACGCACTTGATTGCCTTGCAAAAGACGAGCACTTTGCGCCGTCCATTCGACTCGGGCCATTTGCATTCCCAAGGGGTTGTAGATGTTGAGTGCGCCCTCTGGCCAGCCACCCGTTAAGTCAAAGGAGGTGATGAAAGATTGAGGCGGTTGAGAGTCAATTTGAAGCGCAAACCTGCCCGCTTTGAAGGCGGGAGGTATGGGGGGGACTTGAACCGAGACGACCTGAGAGTTTTCGGGATTGGCGGGCGGTGGCGTAAAGCTTTGAGTTGCGGCAGGTTGGGTTGAACAGGCGCCCATTAAAAAGATGCTTGAAAAACACAGCCAGAACCAACGATTTTTGCGCATCTCGCCCTTAGCCCATCAAGGTTTGAATTTGAATTGCTTGAGGGTATCAAGCAGGGTATCGTTGTCAGATTTGAGCATCAGGCCTTCGCGCCAAATGGTGCCGGCTTTGTCTTGTTGGCCTGACTGCCAATAGACCTCGCCTAAGTGGGCCGCAATCTCGGCATCGGGGCGAGCTTTGTAGGCGGCCTCCAAAATACGGATGGCTTCCGCCGTATTGCCCACTCGGTACTCAAGCCAACCCAAGCTGTCTTGAATAAAGGGGTCGCGGGGGGCTAATTGCACGGCTTTGAGAATGAGTTCGCGCGCTTCATCGAGCCTTATCTTTCGATCGGCCAATGAATAGCCCAATGCGTTGAATGCATGGGCGTCGGTGGGTTTGACTTTCATGATGCCGCGCAAAAGGCTTTCCATTTGGTCAAAGCGGCCTAACTTTTCGCACAGCATGGCCATTTCTGACTGCAAATCTGTGTCTGCAGGAAACTTCGCCAAGGCTTGTTCAATGATGGACAAAGCGGCGTTGATTTGCTTGTCTTCGCGAAGCCATTGGGAAATTGCCAAGGCCTTCAAGCGCGCATCTTGGGGGTTGTTCACCTTGACTTGCTCAAGCAGTTTCAGGCCATCGGATTTGCGTCCTTGCTGAGCTAACAATGCAGCGCGCCTGCTTGCAACTTTGAGCGGATCTGCATTGGGCGGAATGCGCGCCAACCATTCGTCCGCTTGGGTGAGCTGACCTTGCTTCTGGGCCATTTGCGACAAAGCTAAATAAGCTTCTGACAGCCCGCCAGATTGATCAGGGTCCTTGGCGTTATCGACCAGCTTGATGTATTGCTTCAGAGACTGCTCGGACAGCAACACTTGCGTCAAATCACTTTGCAGCAAGCCTAAAAACAACCAGCCTGGGGCAAAGGTGGGATGCTGCTGAGTGAGTTGATTGAGTTGGGCCAAAGCGGGCTTCATTTGATCAAGATCAATCAGCGTGCGCGCATAACCAAGACGCAAGTCTGGCAATGCATCGCCAGCCATGTACTGCGAAATCATGGGCTGTACTTCATTGGGCACCACATTCAGAAGGCTCATGGCCAACATGATGGGTCCTGGTGCTTTTGGGTTGGCAGCATGGCCCGCACGAGCCGCCTCAGCAGCAGGTTGAATTTCACCGGCATCGCGTTTCATGCGGCCAATGGTGGTCCAGGCGGTTGCAGCGGTTTCAGAGTTTTGAATGGCAGAGTCAAGTGCCTGTTCGACCACTTTGGCGGCTAAATTTTTGTCTTGTAAACGGCCAAACACACGGGGTATCGAGCCGATGGCGGCCGATTGTTCTTGGATGGGCAAGCTGGCAATGCTGGCTTTTAAAGCGCGCCCAGCTTCATCGATGCGGTTGAGTGCCAACAAAATTTGCAAAATATAGCGGTTGGCTTCTTTGGATTCTGGCAGGCTTGACTTCCAACTTCTGGCGGCCTGCAAAGCAGCCTCACCAGAACGAGATTGAAGCGCCAGTTCGGTGGCGCGCTGAAACAAGGCCTCGTCCTTGGTTTTGCGTGCAGCATCCAAAATGATGGCAAAACCTGAGCCAGGTTCGCCGGCCTGCACATTGAGTTCGCCCAACAGCAATTGGTAAAACAAAACCGAATTAAGGTTAGAGTTTTGCACGGGTGGCTCGGCACAAACACCCGTTGTCGCCCAGACCAATGCCAAAGATGAAAACCAATACTTCATGAAGCCATCATAATCCACGAGCTACGGCAGAGTAGCGCCAGTTCACCTATTTCACCCCGCATTTAAAGCGTATCCATGCCTGAATTACCAGAAGTCGAAGTCACCAGACTGAGTTTTGCCAGTCGGATCGCGGGAGCTCGGGTTTTGGCCATGCACATGGGCAAGCCTTTGAGGTGGCCTTTGGGTGTTGCCCCCGCCCTTTTGGTGGGGCAGAGTGTGATGGGCGTGAGGCGCCGCGGTAAGTACCTCTTGTTGGACATGGACCGCGGTATTTTGATGCTGCATTTGGGCATGTCTGGCAGTTTAAATTTCGCCCCCTCTCAGGCAGAAGCGGGCAAGCACGACCACATGGACTTGGTCACGACGCAGGGCGTTCTGCGTTTGCATGACCCACGCCGCTTTGGAGCGGCCGTTTGGTCTGACTCCGAACAACATGCGCCGGCCTCTAAGCTTTTAGGAAAATTGGGCATGGAGCCCCTCACCGATGGCTTTGAACTCAAGCTTTTTCAACAAGGGTTGAAAAAACGCGCAGCCCCTATCAAACAAGTTTTATTGGCGGGCGAGGTGGTGGTGGGTGTGGGCAATATTTATGCTTCTGAAGCTTTGTTCATGTCAGGCATTCGGCCAACGGTTAAGGCTCACAAACTGAGTGCGCCGCGGGTGGCCAAATTGCATGCTGCCATCAAGCAAGTGTTGGCCAGAGCGGTGGCGCAAGGTGGCAGCAGCTTGAAAGATTTTGTGAATGCGCAAGGCAATACAGGGTACTTTCAGTTGGAAGCCTCGGTGTACGGCAGAACGGGTTTGCCCTGCAGAGTTTGCAGCACACCCATCAAACAAATTGTGCAAGGCCAGCGCTCTACTTTTTTCTGTCCGGCATGTCAACAGCATTGAAAGATTCGCCCCCATTGGCCGAGACCTTGGTGGCGTGGCAAAAGGTTCACGGCCGCAATCACTTGCCTTGGCAGAACACCCAAGACCCGTACCGGGTATGGTTGTCTGAGATCATGTTGCAGCAAACACAGGTGAGCACTGTTCTCGACTACTACGACAAATTTTTGCAACACTTTCCCACCGTGCTTGACTTGGCGGCAGCACCCCAAGACAAGGTGATGGGCTTGTGGAGTGGTTTGGGTTATTACAGCCGTGCTCGCAATTTGCACCAGTGTGCGCAAGATGTGGTGTCGCGTTTTGGCGGAAAGTTTCCATCTTCCGCGGCAGACTTGATCACATTGCCTGGCATTGGTCGCTCTACAGCCGCCGCAGTGGCTTCGTTTTGTTTTTCTGAGCGTGTTGCCATCATGGATGGCAATGTGAAGCGAGTGCTCACGCGGGTTTGGGCTTATGACGCCGATCTGTCTATCAGCAAGCATGAAAAAGTACTGTGGCAGTTGGCAGAAAACGCCTTGCCAACTCGCCATTTAAAAACGGCCATGCCAAGGTACTCACAAGCCCTCATGGATTTGGGCGCCACGCTATGCCTGCCGCGCAAGCCCAATTGTCAGGCTTGCCCTGTTCAAAGTGAATGCAAAGCTTTTGCCTTGGGTGAGCCTGAAAAATTCCCTGTTAAAACACGCAAAATCAAACGCAGCAGCGAAGTGCTTTGGCTGTTGCTGGCGCAAAACGCGAAGGGCGAAGTCTGGCTAGAGAAACGGCCCCCAAAGGGCATATGGGCCAGCCTATACAGCTTGCCCTTGTTTGACTCTGAAGCGGCATTGAGAACAGTTTTTGTCAATCATTCAAAGCTTAAAAAGTCTGACAAAACTGCGGCGCCCAATTCTTCAACCGCACGGGACTTAGAGGTGTTGCCAGCCTTCAAGCACGTTCTCACCCACAAAGATTTGCACTGTCATGTGGTGAAGGTGCAGTTGAAAAAAGCACCCCATGCGCCCAACGCTGGCGCTTGGTTTTCTGAAAAAGATTGGGCGGTATTGGGTTTGCCAACACCAGTGCGTCACTTGCTGTCTAACTCTCTGTGACGCTTCAGTGTGAGCCAGTGTGCATCAAAGCGTTGGCTGAGTTTTTCGACCAAATAAACAGATCGGTGTTGACCGCCCGTGCAGCCAATGGCCACCGTGATGTAATTGCGGTGGTCTTTCTCAAGTGCAGGCAGCCACTGATCTAAGAAGCTTTCAATTTGACTTTGCATCAAGTTGACTTCTGCGTAAGTTTCTAAAAATTTTTGAACGGGTTCGTCCTTGCCCGACAAGGGCCGCAGTGCCGATTCATAGTGTGGGTTGGGCAGCATGCGAACGTCAAACACATAATCTGCATCCAATGGAATGCCACGTTTGAAGGCAAACGATTCAAACACCAAGGTAAGCTTGGCTGAAGGGGAGCTGACCAAAGACTTTACGTAGCTTTGGAGCTGCGCAGCACGCAGCAAGCTGGTGTCTATGACGTGCGCATTTTCTCTTAAGCGAGACAACAACTCGCGTTCGTATTCAATCGACTCAGTCAGCGCGCGTTGGCCTTCAGCAGCGTTTCGGCCCGACAAGGGATGCCGCCTTCTTGTTTCGGAGTAACGTCTGAGCAGGGTGTCAGAGCCTGCGTCTAGATAAATGGAAGTGACTTTAAAACCCAAGTTGCGAAGCACCTCGAGCTGACCCGGCATGAGCGGCAGGGACGTTGCACTGCGGACATCGATGGCAATGGCCACGCGCTCTTCTTTTTGATCGCGCTCTAATTCAGCAAATGGAATCAGCAATTCAGGCGGCAAGTTGTCAACACAATAAAAGCCAGCGTCTTCCAAGGCGTGCAAGGCCACTGACTTTCCTGAACCCGACATGCCAGTGATTAAGACGATTTCCATAGTGATCAAACTTGAAAAATTTATTTGGTGAGCATTTCGCGAGCATGAGCTAGCGTGGTTGCTGATAATTTTTCGCCACCTAACATGCGTGCAATTTCGGTCACGCGTTGCTCGCCTGCAATGGGCGTAACGCTGCTGCTCACACCTTCTTTGCTGCTGGCTTTGCTGACGAGCAAATGATGGTCTGCGCAAGAAGCCACTTGCGGCAAATGCGTGACGGCCAAGACTTGGCGGTGCATGCCCAGTTGTTTCATGAGTCGGCCCACTGTTTCGGCCACAGCACCGCCTACGCCTGAATCGACTTCGTCAAATATCAGGGTGCCGGCTTCGCCCAGTTCGCTGGTGGTCACAGCAATGGCCAATGCAATGCGCGAGAGTTCGCCGCCCGATGCCACCTTGCCTACAGGCCTGGGTGTACTGCCTGCGTGGCCTGCCACTAAAAATTGAATGTCTTCCAGGCCATGCTGGGCCGCTTGCTCTAGGCTGATCAAAGCCACTTCAAAACGGCCGCCTTGCATGCCCAAGTTTTGCATGGCACTTGTGACCGCTTGTGCCAGTTTGGGCGCCGCTTTTTTGCGCTGCTGAGACAATTTTTTAGCCTCGGTTTGATAGGCCGCTGCTGCTGACTTTTCTTGGGCTTCAAGTCCCTCTAAATCACTGGCCGCTTCAAGTGCGTTGAGTTCTTGTTTCCAGCTGGCCAAAAGGGCAGCCAACTCTTCTGGCGGCCGCTTGTATCTGCGCGCAAGAGACAGCCACTGCGACATGCGTTGATCGAGTTCTTTCAAGCGATCGGGATCCAGATCTGTTTTGCGCAGATAAGTTTGCAAAGAATGAGCGGCGTCTTCGGCTTGCGCAAGACTGGATTGCAAAACCTCGGCAATGCTTTGAAACTCGGGTTCTACATGCGCTTGATCTTGCAACTGGGCAATGGCTTGAGACAGCAGCCCCAAGGCGCCTGTGGCACTGCCAAGGCGCGATGATTCGTCGCCATCGAGCGAACCGATGGCAGTTTGGCACGCATCAATCAGGGCTTGTGCGTGAGACAGCCTTGTGTGTTGTGCGTTCAGGTCCTCCCACTCATCCAAGGCTGGCGCCAGTTTGTCGAGCTCGCCAATTTGCCAGGCCAAGCGCTCTTGTTCTCGGCTTAAAGAATCTTGTGCATTGCGAGCTGTTTGAACCGCTTGTTGTGCTTGTCGCCAAGCATGCCATGCAGACTTGAGAGCTTCGGTGTTAAGACCTGCATAGGCATCAAGCAAACCACGCACCGCATCGGGCCGCGTGAGGCTTTGCCATGCGTGCTGGCCATGAATGTCTAACAGCATTTCGCCCAATGCCCGCAATTGCGTGGCGGTGGCTTGGCTGCCATTGACCCATGCACGGCTTTTGCCTTGGGTGTCCACACTGCGTCTTAAGAGCAAGGTGTCTGAAACTTCAAAGCCAGCATCTTCCAGCACGGCTTGCGCTAGTGGAGGGCAATCAAACTCAGCCGACACTTCGCAGCGCGTAGCGCCTTCTCGGACTGCACCTGAATCGGCGCGCTCGCCTAACGCCATTTGCAGGGCATCAATCAGAATGGATTTGCCTGCGCCAGTTTCGCCTGTCAGTACGCTAAAACCTTGCGAAAGGTTTAAGTCGAGTTCGCGAACAATGACAAAGTCGCGCAAGCTGATGTGCCGCAAAGCCATGGCTTACACACCCCCCTCGTTCCAGTGCATTTTTTTGCGCAAGGTGTCAAAGTAGTTCCAGCCTTGCGGGTGCAAGAAGCGCACCTTGTGGGAGGACTGTTCTACGGTAATTTGATCGCCGATCATGAGGCTGGCCAATGACTGCATGTCAAAGTTGGCGCTAGCGTCGCGGCCAGACACCACTTCAATGCTGATCTTGGACGTATCTGGCAGCACGATGGGCCGATTGGACAGTGTATGAGGTGCAATAGGTGCAATGACCCAGCCACCCAAGTTGGGGTGCATCAAGGGGCCGCCTGCCGACAAAGAATAGGCCGTCGAGCCAGTGGGCGTGGCCACAATCAAACCGTCTGCGCGCTGCGTGGCCACAAAGCGGCCGTCAACTTCAATGCGCAGTTCCACCATGCCCGAAGTGGCGCCGCGGTTGACCACCACATCGTTCATGGCAAATGCATCGAAAACGCAATGTTTGCTGCGCCAAACTTGCGCATGCAACATGCTGCGTTGCTCTTCTTCAAAATGACCCAAGAGCATAGGTTTGAGTGTATGGGCGTATTCCTCTATGGGGATGTCGGTGATAAAGCCCAGACGACCTTGATTGATACCAATGAGGGGCAGCCCGAAAGGCGCCACTTGCCTGCCAATGCCCAGCATGGTGCCGTCGCCGCCGACCACCAAGCCCAAATCGCACTGTTTGCCAATCTCAGCCATGGTGAGCGTGGGATAGAGGTTGAGTCCCAAGTGTTCGGAGGTGCCTTTTTCCATGACCACCTCAGCGCCAATGCGGCTGACAAATTGGGCAACATCGTCCAAAACCCGGCGCGAGCTTTCCAAAGCGGCGCCCGTGACCATGGTGTGGTACTTGCCAAATAAGGCGACATGACGAAATTTAGATTTCATTCTCAAATTACATCATTAAAATGTGTCAATGCTAGATGATCGTGCCAAGTTATTACTCAAAGCGCTGGTTGAACGCTACATTGCGGACGGCCAGCCTGTGGGTTCCCGCACGCTCTCTAAGGCTTCTGGCCTTGAATTATCCCCTGCCACCATCCGAAACGTCATGTCTGACCTCGAGGAATTGGGCCTCATTGCCAGCCCGCATACATCGGCTGGCAGGATCCCTACCAATAGGGGTTATCGCCTATTCGTAGACACCATGCTCACGGTTCAGAAGGGTGAATTGCTCACACAGCGCCTCGCACCCGACCAGCCGCAGAAGGTCATTGCCAACGCGGCCAACATGCTTTCTAGCCTGTCTCACTATGTGGGTGTGGTTATGGCGCCCAAACGCGCCTCGGTGTTCAGGCACATTGAGTTCTTGCGTTTGTCTGAAAAACGCGTGCTCTTGATCATTGTGTCGCCCGAAGGCGATGTGCAAAACCGGGTGATTTTCACCGAGGCCGATTACTCACAAAGCCAGCTCATCGAAGCTTCTAATTATTTGAACGCTCATTACGCTGGCATGGCCATCGAACAAGTTCGACTGCGCGTCAAGCAAGAGCTTGTCAATTTACAGTCTGAAATTGCCAGCCTCATGCAAGCTGCGGTGCAGATGAGTTCAGAGGTTTTGAATGAAGACGAAGGCGATGTGGTGATTTCGGGTGAGCGCAATTTGCTGTCGGTCAGCGATTTTTCCAGCGACATGGGCAACTTGCGGCAGGCTTTCGATTTGTTTGAACAAAAAACGCAGCTCATGCGCTTGCTCGATGTGTCTAGTCAGGCTGATGGTGTACGCATCTTTATTGGCGGCGAAAGTCAGTTTGTGCCCATGCAAGAGTTGTCGGTGGTCAGTGCGCCTTACGAGGTAGACGGCCATATTGTGGGCACCTTGGGCGTCATTGGCCCTACGCGCATGCCCTACGAGCGCATGATTCAAATTGTGGACATCACGTCCAAGATGGTGGGCAATGCTTTGAGTCAGTCGAAGTAAATCGGGTTCTTTCTGAGCTCGCTGTGTGAGGATGGTGTGGGTGGGTTCCTCATGCTGGAGTACCAGAAATCGTCACCCACCCACCCCATCCTCACACAGCTGCGAACAGCAGTGTTGGTACCCAGAAGTTTCATGCTTAGAAGTATCAACCCGGTTCATGCATCCAAGCAGCATGCTTAGGTGCGCGTTTGGTTTTGCTCCACTCGTTCAGCATGTCCCACTTCACTTCGTCCAAGGTTTTGTACATCTCGGGGGTGCCGGTGTTGGTGGCCAATTCCAAGCGATGACCGTTTGGGTCAAAGAAATAAATGCTTTTGAAAATGGTGTGGTTGGTAGGGCCTAGGACTTCTACGCCGTTGGCCTCTAGTTTGGCTTTGGCTGCTAGCAAGGTTTCCATGCTGTCTACTTCAAATGCCATGTGCTGTACCCAGCCAGGGGTGTTTTCATCGCGGCCCATTTCGGGTGAGTTGGGTAGTTCAAAAAACGCCAACACATTGCCGCCACCAGCATCTAAAAAGATGTGCATGTACGGATCGGGTGCTTTGGTGGAAGGCACCAAGTCTTCGGCAATGGCCAAGACAAAGTCCATGTTTAAGTTTTTGGCGTACCACTCAACGGTTTCTTTGGCGTCTTTGCAGCGATAGGCTGCATGGTGAATTCTGCTAATTTTCATGACTTTCCTTTAGGCGTCTATTTGAAGGGCGCCACGTCTAATTTGATCACGTTCTAAAGACTCAAACAATGCTTTGAAGTTGCCTTCGCCAAAACCTTCATCGGCTTTGCGTTGAATGAACTCAAAAAACACAGGCCCCAACAATGTTTGCGAGAAAATCTGCAAGAGCAAACGTTTTTCGCCATTGGCGGTAGAGCCATCCAACAAGATGCCACGTGCCTGCAATTCTGCCACTGGTTCGCCATGGCCCTTTAGGCGCTCTTCTAGCATCTCGTAGTAGATGTCGTTCGGGGCCGTCATGAGGGGGATGCCCGCCATTTGCAGGGCGTCAACGCTTTTCATCAGGTCGTCCGTGCGCAAAGCAATGTGCTGAATGCCTTCGCCGTTGAATTGCATCAAATACTCTTCAATTTGCCCGCCATTTTTGCCGGATTCTTCGTTCAAAGGAATTCGTATGAGGCCGTCTGGTGCGGTCATGGCTCGGCTGGTGAGGCCCGTGTGTGTGCCTTTGATATCGAAGTAGCGGATTTCTCGGAAGTTGAAAATCTTCTCGTAAAAAGCGCCCCAAAACGCCATGCGACCTTTGTACACGTTGTGGGTGAGGTGGTCGATGATTTTGAAGCCATGGCCCACGGGATGGCGGTCTGCGCCTTCAATGAACTCAAAGTCAATGTCGTAAATGCTTTTGCCGTCTTCGTAGCGATCGATTAAATAAAGCGGTGCGCCACCAATGCCTTTGATGGCGGGCAGTCTTAACTCCATCGGCCCTGTCGGTACCTCGACGGGTTGCGCGCCCATGTCTAGCGCACGGGCGTAGGCTTTGTGCGAGTCTTTCACCCGAAATGCCAGCGCACATGCGCAGGGACCATGCTCTGCAGCAAAGTAACCCGCCAGGCTTCTGGGCTCGCGGTTCACAATGAAATTGATCTCGCCTTGGCGGTACAGCACCACGTCTTTGGAGCGGTGCTTAGCCACCAAAGAAAAGCCCATTTTTTCAAACAAAGGCTCGATCAGACCCGCTACAGGTGACGCAAACTCTACGAATTCGAAACCGCACAAACCCATTGGGTTGTCAAACAAATCAGCCATGTCTATCTCCAAAAATTAAAAAAACGCTTAACGGAAAATTCAGAAGCGTTTGTTTGGAGGCGAGCAGATGCGCCCGCGGGTGCTGCGGGCGAGGTGAATACCGACGATGAGTGTTTGTGGTTGCATGGCTATGGGGCCTTGTTTGCAGTTTCGCATAACTTGTGCGTGAATGCACTCTTTTTTTGTGGCGCTTAAACCACCGGCACCTCCGCCCAATCGGTGGTGTAGTCGGGCGATCTTCTTTCTTGCCGCATTTGCCACCCGCTGTACGCGCCTTGCGTGGACACCTTCACCGCGCCGCGACCAAAGCGTTTGTTCAGGGCATCCAAGGTTTGCATCAATGTGCCTTGCGCCGGCGCAGGCTCTTCGAGCAAGTCGCCTTGGTGGTGTGACAAGGGGCTGATTTCGCTCAGCATGATGCCGGCTTTTTTGTATTGGTACTCGGGCTTGTACATGCGCTCGCACAGCGCGTCCACCCATCTAAAAATGACCAGGCTGTCGTTGGTGGGGTAGGGCAGTGGCACCGTCAAACTGGGCGAGTACTGTGGCAAATCTTTTCTAAAACGGTTGGTGTGCAAGAACACTTGAATGAGGGCGGCTTGGCTGTTTTGTGCGCGCAGTTTGGCGCAGGCGTTGGCCACAAACGTAGACAGCGCATCTTTTAAAACGGGCAGCTCGGTCACCATGTTGCCAAACGATCGGCTGGAAATAATTTGCTGTTTGTCGGGCGTGACTTCTTGCAAATCGACACACGGAATTTCTTGCAATTCGCGTTGCGTTTTTTCTATCACCACCCCAAAGTCGGCGCGCAGTGTGGGCGTGTGTGCAGTTTTTAAATCTTGCACCGTGTGAATGTTGTACTCGGCCAAACGCTTGGTGAGCTTGCGACCTACACCCCACACTTCTTCCACAGGCAATTGCGTGAGCAGCTTTTCTTTTTGTACTTCAGTGAGTGCATTGAAATTGAAAACGCCTTGTGAGCGCGGATGTTTCTTGGCCACATGGTTGGCCAGCTTGGCCAATGTTTTGGTGGGGCCAATGCCCACGCACACCGGAATGCCCGTCCACTGCACCACGCGCTGGCGCATGGCGTAACTTACCTCGCGCAGGTTGGGGGTGCCGGTGAGGTCGACAAAACATTCGTCAATGGAATACACCTCGGAGCGCGGCGAATATTCGCTCAAAATTTGCATTACGCGGTTGGACAAGTCGGCATACAAAGCGTAGTTGCTGCTGAGTGCGAACACGCCGTGCTGCGCCACCAAGTCTTTGCACTCAAACCAAGGCTGCCCCATGCGCACACCCAAAGCCTTGGCTTCGTTGGAGCGCGACACCACGCAGCCATCGTTGTTGGACAGCACCACCACGGGCACGTTGCGCAGGTCGGGACGGAACAAGCGTTCGCAACTGACGTAGAAGTTGTTGCAATCGACCAAGGCCAGTTGTTGAACAGGTGCTGGTGTGGCAGAACTCATAGCAATACACGACAAATTGAGGAGGCTTCAATACAACTTGTGCAAGTTGTACGTCACTACGCCCCAAACGCTTAGCTCCTCGCCGCTTTTGACCACAATGGGCGGATACAAATTGTTTTCAGCCACCAACTTGACCACACCACCGCGCTTGTACAAACGCTTCACGGTGAACTCGTTGTTGAGCACGGCCAACACAATGTTGTTGTGCTTGGCTTCAATGGAACGATCGATGACCAGCGCATCGCCTTCGTAAATGCCAGCGCCCACCATGGAGTCGCCCTTCACTTTGAAAATGAACGTGGCTTCTTTGTTGCGAATGAGGTGGTCGTTGAGATCGATGCGTTTTTGGGTGTGGTCGGCTGCGGGCGAGGGAAAGCCAGCGGGCACTTTCCAGGCGCACATGTTGAGCCACAGCTTGGGGGCGGAGGGGTCTAAAGGAACGGGCTGATGGCTTGTCATACCTGAATAATACTGTATATAAATACAGTATTTCAAGTGTAATATTTAAGCTCGCAAATCAAGCTGCTAGTAAGCCCCAAACACAAGGAGAACGCATGAGCGCCTATGTGATTTTTGATGTGGAAATTTTTGACTTAACCCGCTACCAAGAATTCATGGCGGGCGTTAAACCTGCTTTAGAAGCTGCCGGTGGCAAGTACTTGGCACGTGCGGGCGAGCACCGCGTTTACGAAGGCGATTGGGAGCCTAGGCGCATTGTTATTTTGGAATTTCCCGACATTGCTGCATTTGAAGGCTTCTACAACGGCCCCATTTATCAGAGCCTCAAAAGCATTCGAGACGAATGTAGTCGGGCACGCTTGGTGGCTGTTCAAGGTTTGTAGAGACCGCGCGAAAACATGGCTCAACATGAACGGCTCATCGCTTTAACGCAGCGGTGTGAGTTCATAGCTCGTACTTCTGCCGCTGGCTTCTGAGCGCATGAGCACTTGGCGGTCTAACAATTCTGCAATGTCACGCAGTGCTGTGTCTTGCGAGCATTTGCCAATGGCGGCCCACTTGCTGGTGGTCAGTTTGCCTTCTAAACCATCGAGCATTTTGTTCAGTAGCTTGACTTGGCGTGCGTTAAGGGGCGTACCCGCCCAAGCCTGCCAATAACGCGCTTTGTTGAGTACTGCTGCCAAAATTTGGTCTGCGCCCTGCAGAGCTCTGAGTAAACAGGCCAGAAACCACGCTAACCATTGCGTGACATCAAGCTTGCCCTTTTGTGTGGCTTCTAGTTGCTCGTAATAGGTTTTGCGTTCACGTTGTATTTGGGCTGACAAACTGTAATAGCGTTGCACCGAGCCTTCTGCGCGTGCAAGTGCCATGTCGCCCACAGCGCGCGCAATGCGGCCGTTGCCATCGTCAAAGGGGTGAACCGTGACAAACCACAAATGTGCAAGACCGGCCTTGATGACGGGGTCGTCTTGATGGTCTGCGTTGAACCAGCGGATGAAGCTTGTCATCTCGGTATTCACTTGGGACGCAGGGGGCGCTTCGTAATGAATTTTTTGTCGAGTCATGGCGCCCGAGACAACTTGCATAGGACCTTGCGCGTCATTGCGCCATTGGCCCACCCGTATTTTTGAAAGACCGCTGTAGCCCGTTGGGAACATGGCGGCATGCCAACCGTACAAGCGTTTTGTCGTGAGCTTTGTGCTGTGTTGTTGGATGGCATCGAGCACCATTTCAACCACGCCATCGACATGCCGGTCGGAGGGCGCTAATGCGCCAATGTCAACACCTAGCCTGCGTGCAATGGATGATTTGACAGACGCGGGGTTGAGGGATTCACCTTCGATTTCACTGGTTTTGAGTACGTCTTCAGTCAGAACGCGAAGGGTAGCTTGGTCGCGCAGATCCATGCCCAGATCGTGCATGCGCCCCTGTAGGCGGCCTTGTGCCAAATACACTTGTGCTAGCAAGGAGGCCAGTGACGGCTGGTCGTAAGTCCATTGGGGCCACGTTTTTTGCTGCCAAATGTAGATTTTTTCTCCGCGTTTCATGCGGTGATTGTGGGGCGTAATCACCGCACGGTCAAGCGAAGGTCGATCCAATACGGAATGACTTAACGTGCAAACAGGAGGGATATTGCAAAGAGCCACCCATAACTGGGTGTGCCATTGGTACATTAGCCGTTTATAAAACTGAGGAGACCTCACCATGCTAGACCGCCGCTTATTTTTAGGAGCTGGCATTGCCGGCGCATCCGCTCTCACTTTCTCATCCGTGTGGTCTCAAGCAGCCCCCAACTTTGGCCCGCCCACTTTGCCCAGCGTCGGCTTTAAGCGCATGAAGTTGGGCAACATGGAAGTCATCGCTTTGAACGATGGCGCAGTGCGTCGTCCTTTGGGCGAAGAGTTTGTAACCAACGCACCCCTCGAGCAAGTCAAAGCCTTGCTGGCCAGCCAAAACCTGCCCACCGATTACATCGATGTGCCCTACACCCCCTTCTTGCTGATCAATGGCAATCAGCGCTATTTGTTTGACACCGGCTTTGCCGACAACGGCCCCCCCACCACCGGCAAACTGGCTGCCCAGTTAGACGCTGTTGGCCTGAAACCCACAGACATCAACAACGTGGTGCTTAGCCATTTCCATGGCGATCACATCAATGGACTACGCAACAAAGCAGGTCAGTTGGTTTACCCCAATGCGCGTGTGCACGTACCTGCCCCCGAGCATGCTTTCTGGATGGACGATGCGCGCATGGAAGCCGCACCAGCCGGCATGAAAGGCGCCTTCATGGGTGTGCGCCGTGCACTGGGCAATTTGGGCGGCGATCAGTTGGTCAAGTTTGAACCCGGTGCTGTCATAGCGCCAGGCATTACATCGATAGCTGCCTTTGGCCATACGCCTGGGCACACACTGTTCCGCATGGACTCAGAAGGCCAGTCGTTTGCCTACGTGGCCGACATTACCAATGTGCCCTCTTTGTTTGCACGCGCGCCAGATTGGTCGGTGTTGTTTGACATGAATCCTGCCATGGCACGCATGTCACGCCGCCGCGTGTTTGACATGTTGGTGAAAGACAAAATGATGGCCGGTGGTTTCCACTTCCCCTTCCCAGCGTTTGGCACGATGGAAGCCAGTGGCAACGGATACCAATTCAAGCCGGTTGCGGCTTAATTGGCATAGTCTCTAAGAGAGGTTCTTGGGCAAAGTACAATCAGCGCCCAAGGGCCTATAGCTCAGTTGGTTAGAGCAGAGGACTCATAAACGATTTTAATACTGTTGTTTATGAAAATTCTTCAATTAAATCAACATGTTACATCGCCACAGTTGTCAAAATTTGCTTCCACACCGCTTCCACACTTTGCTGAAAATTTAAGCAGCATTTTGGGGGTCAAAAAGGGGCAAAGTACAATCAGTTTTTCGGGCCTATAGCTCAGTTGGTTAGAGCAGAGGACTCATATTTTTCAAATGTGCCTTACGCGTGGAAACTGTGTAAGGGATGGTGTCAAAGTCGGAGAAAGCTAAGTGCAGCGATGCATATGCCAACGCCGAGCCAAGCTTGGTGAGCAATCACCTTGAAGGTGTAGAGACTTGACGGCACCCACCTACGGCGCAAGCTATGGTGAAGGCAAAGTCCAGGGAGTAGTGAAAGCTGCACAAACCGGAATCCTTTGGTCCCAGGTTCAAGTCCTGGTGGGCCCACCAATAGTGAAAAAGCCACTGATTTTTGAAGTCAGTGGCTTTTTTCATTGAACACTCAATTGCTTATATGGAAACTGTTTCACCAAGTAACTTCTTGAGAATTATAAAAAAGGCTTCTGTTTCAGAAATCTTAGGTGACTGAACATGATGTGCAGGAAAACCAAGTTCCAAGCACTTTGACTTACTTGACTCCATTAATGAATAAATCAGCTTAAGTGTTTAAAGATCTGCATCGCTAACCGAGCCGTTAGAAATTAGCTTGATCTAGCCTCCAGCGAAAATTTCTAAGGAAAAATTCTCAAGTGCTACATCGTTAGGTGAAATCCAGGAAGAACGAACATCGTCACCGACTTTGTTGGCAACACGTTCCATCCTAGACCACAGTTGATTTGAATTCATTGATGCTCGTTCATCTGAATGCCACCATTTCTTGAAGTGGCTGTCTGTAGATTCAAATCCGAAACGGAAAAAACTGCCAACGTAATTTCCAACTTTGTCCAAATCGACATGTACAGATTTCAGAGATAGATGTACGCCCAAGTTGGATTCTGGAACACCTGAGATGCTAGGTAAGGCGGTCTTCGGGTAGTTGGTTTTTTCAGTAAACCAGGTTTTTTGCTCACGCTCCACATTTGCGACCAACTGAACCGCCTCCAGGCTGCCGATATAGCGCGCCAACTTGCCGAACCACTCTTGATGGCATTGCCGAAGCGCTTGATGTTGTAGCCTCAGACCTTCAGCCAAACGCCTGCGTCTGTCGCCGCCAAAGCGCCAGCTAGCATTTTGGGGAGCGTCATTAAGCTGCAGCGGGGTTCGAAGCGTTACGCCAACATCGTGCTACTTGCCCAGCAACAGCGCCGGCAGCCCGGTGGCCAAGCCGGGGAACAGCAGCACCAGCGCCACCATCAGCACGCCCATCAGCACATAGGGCGTGACGGCGGCGAAGATTTCGCGGGTGGGAATCTCCTTGGGTGCCACGCCACGCATGGTGAACAGCAGCATACCGAACGGAGGCGTCAGCAGGCCCAGCTGCATACAGATCAGGTAGATGACGCCAAACCATAGCGGGTCCCACCCGAAATGCTGAACCAGCGGCATGAAGAATGGCAGAGTGATCAGCATCATGCTGACCTGATCGACAAAGCATCCCAGCAACAACAACATTGCGATCATCGCGGCCATAACCATCCACGGCGAGAGGTCTCCGCCCTTGACCAGCGACACCAGCCCGTTGGTAGCCCCTGAGAACGACAGGATTTGCGAGAACGTGGTAGCACCGATGATGATGAACAGGATCACCCCGGTGATGGCTGCCGTGCCCATCAATGCATGGCCCAACGCGGCCAGGGTCAGTGACCGGTAGAACACGCACACTATCACCGTCACCAACGCACCAAGGGCAGCTGATTCGGTGGGCGTGGCCCAGCCGACCGACATGGCCACGATCACCATCGCGAAAATCAAAACCAGCGGTGTCACGTTGATCAGCAACGGCCCCCAACGCGCCCAGCCGGTGGTGGGGTCGGGCTCCGACTGCGGCGCCAGTTCGGGTTGGCGCCAGGCGCTGAAGATGATCCAGCCCAGGAACATAGCGGCCATCATCACGCCGGGCACGAGGCCGGCGATCAACAGCCCACTGATGGAGATACCTGCCAGGCTGCCCAGCAGAACGGTCAGCGCCGATGGCGGAATGAGCATGTCCACGCCGCCGATGGCCATGATGGGGCCCATGGCCAGCCGCGGGTGGTAACCGCGTCTGAGCATCTGCGGCAGCAGCAAGCTGCCCAACAGCGCGGTGGTGGCGATGGTGGAACCTGAGATCGCCGAAAACACCGTGCCGGACACGATGGCCACCACGGACAGCCGCGCGGGCACGCCGCGGATGGCTTTGTCGAAGCTGTCGATGGCGCGCATCGCCAGTCCGGTGTGGAACAGCACCTCGCCCATCAAGATGAAGAACGGGATCGGCGTCAGCGAGAAATTGGTGACCGAAGCGACACCGTTGCGCACCACTTGCATCAGCCCCCCTTCGCCACCCAGGAAGACCACCGCACCCACCAAATTGATGGCCAGAAAGGCGAAGCCCGCCGGCAGCCCCACCAGCAGCAGCACAGTGAGCACGCCAAACAGAAGAACCAAGCTCTGCCACCAAATCATCGCAGTACTGCCTCTTCGGTAAGGCCGCTTGGCCGCAGCACGCGCCGCCCGCATTCCAGCGCCAGCAGCGCAAAGCCGATCGGCACCGGTACGTATAGCCACCACTCAGGGAAAACCAGTGCCTTCATCACCAGGCTACCGGCTTGCCGGCTGTCCAGCAGCATGCGCACCGCATACCAGACCATGACCAAGCTGATCACCAGGCCCAGCAGTGACGCCACGCGGTCGACCCGCCGTTGAGAGCTTGTTGACAGCACAGCGCCCAGCAAATCCAGCCGCACGTGCTGGTTGCGCCACATCAGCCAGGGTGCAGCGGCCAGCGTGGCGATGGGCAGCGCGTACTCGGTGATTTCATTGACCCAAACCAGCGACGGCAGTCCCAAGTTGCGGCCCACAACGTCGTAGCAGACCAGCAAGGTGATCAAGGCCACTGTGGCTGCGGCCAGGTAGCCGCAGCCGCGCATCAGCGCAGCGTGCATGACGGTTCAGGGTGCCATGCGCTTGCGCAACTCGGCTCCATGCTGCGGGCTGTTGGCCAAGACTCCCGCCCAGCCCGATTCCAGCGCCAACGTCAACATGCGCTTGGCTTCAGCGTCGGGTAGCTTGATGGTTTGAATGCCAGCGTCGGCCTGACGCTTGATGTCAGCTGGCCCGTCCTTCGTCGCCATGTCGACGTTCATGCGTTCCACCCAAGCCACCTGCTTGTTTAAGAAGTCGCGCTGCGCCGCGCTCAGCGCGTTCCAGCTCTTGGCGCTGAAGATGATGCCCAGTTCGATGTTGTAGAAGCCTGGGTCGACGCGGAACTTGGTCTTTTCGTGCCAGCCCATGTCGAAGATGCCCAACAAGGGCCAGCCGTAACCGTCAACCACGCCGCGGTCGAGCGCGGTGAACACCTCTCCCGGCGCCACCTGCATGACGGATGCACCCAGCTTGGTGAAGAACTCGCGGTAGATCGGAGCGATGCGAATCTTCAGGCCCGACAGGTCGGCCTTGTCGATTTTCTTGTTCAGGTAAATGTGGTACGGCACGCCATCGCCGGTACGGGCGTAGTAGTACAGGCCCTTTTCCATCATCAGCTTGTTCAGGTAGTCCACTGTGCCGTTGCGTCGCATCTCGGCCCAGGGCACGGTGGCGTAGTTCACCGCTAGGCTTTCCGGGGACACGCCGGCCACGAACGAGGTGGTGGTGTTGGACAGGTCGACCACACCATTGCGCAGCGCAGCGCCCTGTTCCATGGTGGGAATGGCTTTCGGCCCGCCCAGGTAGTTGATCTGCACCACGCCCTTGCCTTCGGCGTTGACCTTTTGCACGAACTTCTCGAAGTTGCGTGCATAGTAGGTGCCTTCCTGAAAGGCGTTCACGGCCTTGAGAGTGACTTCCTGCGCCTGCGCAGGCAACAAAAGTGTAGTAGCCAGGGACACGGCCAGCGGGCTGGCAAGTCGACGAAGAATGGGCAGCAGCTTCATAAAGTGGTTCTCCTAGATGGAAAGAGTAAGCACATGTAAAAGGGATAACAACCCAAAATACTTCAGATTGTTTTAGTTGTCAATCATCTGCTATGTGGATAAACCCTGGCATTCCCCCACTTTTGTAGACATTCTTTAACCAGATCACACGATGAGCACAATCCTTAATCCAATTTTTTGCCAGCTCTTCAAGGCTGGGTAACTGATTACTTAGTTGATTCATGCCAACAAATTCTCACCCCGTGCTACAAAGCGACTAAAACCATCAATGTCAATATTGGCACCGCAGACGATGAGAGCTACGCGCTGACCTTGCAACTGAATGCGTAAAGGTCCAATTGCGGCAGCAAGTGCCGCTGCACCAGAGGGTTCGACAGCCAACTTTGCATCATGAAAAAGTACGGCCATTGCACGACAAATCTCATCATCGCTGACAGTGACTATTTTTTCCAGATGGGCCCGGCACAGTCCCATAGAGTAATCTAGTGTCATTGGGGGGCCCAAGCTGTCGGCGATTGTATTCACTACTGCTAATCGTTCTGTGTGGCCACTTTCAAAGCTTCGACTCATGGCATCTGCACCTTCTGGCTCGACACCATAAATCTTGCAGGAAGGATTTATGGCCTTGATGGCCGAAGCCAGGCCACTGGCAAGACCACCCCCTCCAATAGCAACAACAACTGCATCAAGGTCTGGTAACTGCGCCATTAGCTCCAGACCGATTGTTGATGTGCCAAGCGACGTCAGCGGACCGTCGAAAGGATGGATCATTGACCGGCCTTCATCGCGGACGATCTCTTCAGCTCTCGCAAAAGCTGTTGGACCATCCGCAGCGATTAACACTTCTGCGCCATACCTGCGAGTGGCAGCCAACCTCACTGGATTTGCAGATGCTTGGACCACCAGTTTGGCCGACACGCCGAGGACATTGGCAGCGAAGGCCGCTGCAACAGCATGGTTACCTGCGCTGACTGCAGTAATTCCACGTTTGCGCTGATCAGAATCAAGCCCCATGACAGCATTCAATGCACCACGCGCTTTGAAGGTGCCGGTACGCTGGAGAAGTTCAAGTTTGAGGTGTACCGAAGCCAGACCCTCTAGCAATGTGTCGGCATGTTTGCCTTGGAACGACACAACCGGTGTGTGCACGATGTATGGCGCTATGCGATCAGCAGTTGCGCGCATGTCATCTAACAACAGTAGCGAGGAGGAGTCCATCAAATTTCCTTTTCTAGTTACCCAAAAATACGACGGCATCCACTTCGACTAGAAAACCGCCGTAAAAAGCGTTGACCGGGACGACAGCACGCGTTGGCTTGTGGTCGCCAAAAAAATCTGCATAGATTTGATTAAATACTGGCCAACCTTCAGGATCAGCGAGATACACGGTAACCTTTGCAACTTGGTCAAGCTGGGCGCCTGATGCTTCTATGACTGCCCGCATATTCCCTAGCGCTTGCCGAGTTTGTACAGCTAGGCTTTCAGATGCCAGTGATATGCCGGCTTCTGTGACGGCGATCTGGCCAGACACAAAAAGCAGGTTGCCGGCGAGAATTCCGGGTGAATAATGGCCTAGCGCAACCGGGCCAGATGCAGGCGTAATAGAAACTAATTTTTTCATTATTAGATTCTGGATCAAACCCCAAGTTCGGACAAGTAAAGCTGCGTAAGTTCATAACTTAAGTTCATTAGCGCAATAGTACCCGTTCGATAGGCCGTAATACTATGGTAGTCATCCCATCGACGCAGATTCGCAACAATCCCATAACCATAGCCCAGATATGCAATAGCCCTTAACCTGTTCACAAGTGTATATTTTGATTTGGAAAAGAATTTGACATGAAAGCGCTTGAATGAAACAGCCACGAACCCATCGTGTTCCAGAACTGACTCTGGGTGTGCCCCTCATTGGAAATCGGCGTAGGTTTTTACGCCAATTGGCAACAACAGGGCTAGGTGCTGCTGGGGTGACGCATGCGAATGCCTGGGCTAATGGCACGACCCCGGATATGGCTGCAGGGCTTCGCAAATTGGTGCGCGGTCATGTCGTCGGGAAAAATAGCGCAGCGTGGCAAGGCTGGTGTGAAGGCATGGTCTGGCAGCAGCGTAAGCCATCGCGCCGGCCTCCGCTGATCGTGCAGGCGGCCAATGAATCCGATGTCATGGAAGCCGTGAAATTTGCGCGTCGAAATGGACTCAAAGTTGCGGTTCGCACCGGTGGGCACAGCGTATGGGCATCTTTCATGCGTGACGAGGGTTTGCTAATTGATTTGTCGTTGCTCACAAAATCGAGTTTCAATGCAGATGACCGCAGCGCTGTCGTGCAGCCTGCCCTATGGGGCTACCATTTGATTGAACGAGCCGCTCCTCATGGACTGGCATTCCCAGTAGCGCACTGCGCTCAGGTTGGGCTGGGCGGATATTTGCTTGGTGGCGGCATAGGGATAAATCACGACAGTTGGGGCAACATGGCATGCTTCAATATCCGCGGCGCGGATGTAGTCACTGCAAAGGGTGAGTTGATCACTGTAGATGCAAAGCACCATAGCGACCTTTACTGGGCAGTTCGAGGCGCTGGGCAGGGGTTTCCAGGTATCGTTACCAAATTGCATTTGAGCATGCATAGCCGTCCGAAGCAGGTTTTAGGCGACATGTATGTACTGCCACTGGAGCGGGCTGCCGATGCTGTGACCTGGATCCGACAAGCGCTGGGTGAACAGTCTCTGGGCGTTGAAGTTCTGATGGTCTTGGCCCGTGGTCCAAGCGGACAGCCGGTTGCCATTGTCATGGTCAATACCTTTGCTGGAAGTCTGGATGAGGCGCGGTCGAATTTGGCGCCGTTTGCTAACAGTGCATTGGCCAGCGCAGCTGTTTTCAAGCAGGAAACTAAATCTATGAGTCTTGAAAAGCTGCTCATTGACAGCGTGAATCCAATGACGGGATTTGGCTTTGGCGGTTATGCGGTCGATACGATTTGGACGGCCAAGCCCTCAGAAGCTGTTGCTGTTGCCGCTGCACAATTTAAGCAAGCAGTTTCGCCCAAAACTCATGTTGTGATCTCCTTCAAATCTGGCCGACCATTACCTGGAGATGCTGCATTTTCTCGCAATGACGCAGTATTCCTTGGGCTTTACGCCACCTGGGATGGGCAACAAGACAATGCCAATAATATCTCATGGCTAAGGTCTGCCTCTGCCGCAATTCAGCCTTTTGCCAGTGGCCATTACATTAACGAAATCGATGCTGAAGCGACGCCAGAAAAGGCGCGCGATTGCTTCTCCTCCATGGCCTGGAATCGCTTGGGACAGGTACGCCAGAAGTATGATCAAGGTGGGCTATTTCATGGCTTTCTTGGGCTTCCCGTTTAAATCTAATTGCGGAGTTGAAAATGAAAATTGCCATTCTTGGCGGCGGCCACGGTTGCTATGCGGCGGCGGCCGATCTTTCCGAAGCAGGGCATGAAGTGCGTTTATGGCGTCGCGATGCTGTTGCACTGAAACAAGTCATTGAAAGTGGTTGTATCACTATCAAAGATTCGCAAGGTAGGCGCGAAGTAAAAATCTTTCTCGCCACCGGAAATATCTCAGACGCTATGCGTGGCGCTGAACTGGTATTGATTCCATCACCCGCTGTTGCGCAAGTCGATATTGCTCGCGCCATGGCGCCGTATTTGGTCTCGGGACAGGTTGTATTCCTGCCTCCAGGAACCTTTGGTACTTTGGTGATGTCTCGGATTGTTCGTGCTGCAGGAAATATGGCCGAAATAGCTTGGGCTGAAACAGGTACTCTGCCTTACCTTGCGCGCAAGCACGGACCAGCAGAAGTCAATATTACGATCAGAGCGATACATTTGCCTACTGGGGTCTACCCAGCACGCTTGTCTGAACGCGCGATCGATGTCATTCGTCAAGTTTATCCTAGCGTACACGCTTGCGGCGATGCATTGTCTGGCGCGCTGATGAACGCTGGTCCAATCATTCATCCACCATTGATGGTCATGAACGCTTCTGCATTGGAGCATTTTGAGCGTTGGGATATTCATACTGAAGGGACTCAAGCTTCAGTTCGCTCTGTGACGGATCAGTTGGATCTGGAAAGAATTGCCATTCGTGAGGCGCTGCAATATGGCGGCCCACATTATCCCTTGGCAGACCATTACAACAATGACAAATGGATGTATGGAGACGCGCACAAAAAATTGCAAAAATCCGGTGATTGGTCCGAGCATATTGATTTGCATACTCATCGTTACATTACGGAAGACACCGAGCTTGGGCTCGCGCTATTGGCTTCTTTGGCGCGCTGGGCAAAAGTCGACGCGCCAATTTCTCTCGGTATTATGGCCATTGTGGGCGCTATTCTTGGGCGCGATTTGCGGTTCGGCGAACGGACTTTTGAACATCTCGGTTTATCGCAATATTCAATAGAGCAGTTGCAGCAAATTTTAATTGATGGGGAGTAAAGGTATGGCGCGATTCGTAGCAGTAGGTGCGGGTAGGATGGGGCGCGGAATTGCAATTGCATTTGCTTATGCAGGCCACCAGATTGTGCTGGTTGATTTGAAACCGCGCCCAGCAGCTGACTGGGATCGGCTTCAGGCCGAAGCGAGAGCAGAAATCGAGCAAAGCCTGAGCAGTTTGATCCAGCTAGGCGTTCTCAATGCTGAGCAGCGAAGCGCAATTACAGCGCGGGTTAAGTATGTCGATGCGGCAGGCGCACCTGCTGCATTGCAGGGCGCTGAACTGGTTTTTGAAGGCGTTCCAGAAACCATGGCTGCCAAGCGTGATGCTTTTGAAAAAATATCGGCTTACTGTTCAGAAGATGCAATCATTACTTCAACAACCAGTAGTCTTGCAGTCTCAAAGTTGGCCCCGCTGGTGAAAGGGCCTGATCGGTTTATGAACATACACTGGCTCAACCCTGCCTACATCATCCCGGTCGTCGAATTGAGCACGCATGCAGGGACTGCGCCGTCCGTGCTTGAGCGAGCCAAGGCAATCATGGAGCAAATCGGAAAGTTACCCGTGGTTTGCAGTGATGCGCCCGGCTATATAGTACCCCGTCTGCAAGCACTGATCATGAACGAGGCAGTGCGAATGATCGAAGAGGGAGCCGCTACGGCAGAGGAAATCGACAAGGCAACCCGATACGGGCTAGGCCTTCGTTTTGCAGCACTTGGCGTGGTCGAATTCATTGATTTTGGTGGGGCAGACATCCTTCATCATGCAAGTCGTGAGATGTCGCTTTCTGTGGATGCCGCCCGTTACAAGGCGCCGGCGATCCTGGATCACCTGATAGCCAATGGTCAATTGGGTTTAAAGACTGGAAGCGGTTTCTACGATTATGCGGGTCGTGATTTGGCGGCCTATCGCAGTGATGTCCTCAACCGTACGTTGGGCATGTTGAAGCATGCAGGGATGTGGAAGCCACCTGCAGAAAAAACCGTAGACTAAGTTGGTTTTTCGTTACCGAGGCACATAACGCAAAGCGCGAACTGCATCTCTAATAAGTCAAAGTTACCTGTCCAGTTACGATTTATCCGACCGCTTGATTGGAAAAGACGGATCGAATCAAATTATTAATAAAGGAGATGTTGATGAATAAATTACCTCGTCAAAGCAGAATTTCTCTGGCTGTGGCCTTGACTTTAACCAGTAGTGCCTTGATGGCGCAAACACAGCAATCAGATGGGTTGCAAAGCATTACCGTTACAGCTCAAAAGCGAGAGCAATCTTTACAGGATGTACCGTCGTCTATTACGGCAGTCACAGGCGCCTCTCTTGAGCGAAATTCAGTTAGTAGTATTTATAACTTGCAAGCAGTCGTCCCCAGTCTTCAAGTCGTCACCGTCGATCCTCCGGGTCAGGGTACCAGTATTATGTTACGTGGCTTGGGAAGTTCAGCCTTCAACATGGGTTTTGATCCGGCCGTCGCGGTTTTTGTGGACGGTGTTTCACGCAGTCGTTCGGGCCTGGTGGCCGCGTCTGACTTTCTCGATCTTGAGCGGATTGAGGTGCTAAAAGGGCCGCAAGGTACGCTCTTTGGAAAAAATACTACGGCCGGTATCTTGCAGATGATTTCACGCAAACCGGATCTGAATTCACGTGATGGCTCAGCCAGCCTGAGTTATGAGTCCTACAACACGTTGCGCGTCAAAGGATCAATTAACGTCCCAGTAAGCGACACAGTAGCTATGCGCTTGGCTGCCAGTCAGGCCAAGGGCGATGGGTGGCAGACTATCCAACCGACTGGCGAGAAACTCGCCAATCTAGATCGTTCGTCAGTCAAAGCGCAGGTATTGATTGCCCCGACTAAGGATTTCAGCGCGCATCTGATTTTCGATTATGCCAACCTAACAGAAAAAACCGCAGTACCGATGCGCCTGATTAACGACCCGACAGCAGTTGCGGGCAATCTAGTGCTCGCTAATGCCGTTGGCGCATCAATCGTGAATCCGCCTAATTTGAAAGCACTGCGTGTCGATTCAAACATTGCACCACGCTTCGCTGCGCGTGATACTGGTTTTTCAGCTGAGTTGAAATGGAAACTCGATGGCGGTATGACCCTGACGTCACTCACTGGTTCACGCAATTACAAGGATTCGGCCTACAAAGATAATGACTTCACCGGTGTGGATGTGCTAAAAAGTCAACAGGACTTACCGAAGGTAAGCCTACTTTCGCAAGAGGTCCGTTTATCAGGCAAATCTTCAATGAGTGAAGGCAAGTCAGTCGATTGGATGGCTGGTGTCTATTATTCAAAAGAAAACATCAAGCTTCTGAATGATTTCCTCTGGGGTTCGCAATGGGCTTTTTCGCCGAATACTGTTGCATTCCAGCATACCTTTGATCAGGAAATAAAAAGCAAGGCGGCTTTTGGCCATGCAACCCTAAATATGTCGCCGCAGTGGGCAGTGACTGGCGGCGTCCGCCATTCCAGTGACGACAAGAGCGGTAGTTTGCTTAGTCAACAACCTAATGCATTGCCTCTACCTGTCGTGAATGACTACAAAACTTCGATGTCTGAAAGTCGTCCGACCGGCACATTGAGTCTGCAATTCAAACCAGAAGCTAAGACCATGGTTTACGGCACAGCGGCCACGGGTTATAAATCTGGTGGTATCAGCATGACCCGCGATGCAGCAGGATCCCAAGTCTTTTTTGGGGGTGGAGCATGTCCGACTGGAACTTCTGCTGTACCTGCATCACCGTTCTGCTTCAATCCCACAGCGAGTTCACCTATCTTTGATAAAGAAACGGCAATGCATTATGAGGTTGGTTACAAGGCTGATTTGGCCAAGGACACTATTCGCCTGAATGTTGCTGCCTGGAGCACGTCATTCAAGGGGCTGCAAATGCAAACATTGCGGCCAGATGGTAGCTTTGCTGTAGTCAATGCAGCAGGCGCTACATCTCAGGGCGTGGAAGCTGAAAGCAGCTTCGTGCTCGGTTCCGGGCTAAGGGCCAATTTATCGATGCAATATGCGGATGCGAAATTCAATGACGATACCAAGCCCTTGGATGGAACACCTCTGGCGGGCAAGCAATTACCATTTTCTTCGAAAATCACAACGGGAATTGGCTTAAGCTATACGCGTGCGATCAGTGATGGCTGGAGAATGTTCGGTAGCGGTAATCTTAACTATCGCAGTAAATACTACAACTTTACGACGCCCTCACCAACGCTTATACAGGCAGGTTACTCATCGCTCAATCTGCGAGGCGGTGTCTCTAACGACAAGATGGAAATTGCACTTTGGTGTCGTAATTGCACAGATAAACGTGCTACCTACAGTAACTTTTCACTGCCATTTGATGGCGCTGCATTTGGTGCATCAACGCGATTTACCCATGTGTCCGAGCCACGTTTTGTCGGTATAACCGCAACATCTTTCTTTTAAAAAGTAACTTGAAAATCGCAGCGACCAAATGGTCGCTGCCCTATTGAAGTGTGCACTCCTGAGCGTTCGGTTTTTGAAGGATATGGCGAAAAATATGAATATGGCTTGCACTATTTTGTATTGCTGAAATATTCTTTGCTTACTAATTTGAACAATGTTCATAGTGACAATTTTTTGGAATTGAGATGCGCAGCATTGTGAAATGATCCTGAAAAACAGTTTCAGTCCGCTTATCTCAAACGACCGCCTGCTCGATAAGGTCTGAATGAGTTCGTTTGACTATCTAACTACTCAGGTTCGTGCAATGTATGTGTACGAAATTATTGATCTTAAACCGCAAATTCGACAATTTCGTTTGCGTGCCAAAGATGGATTGACTTTGCCATCCTTTACAGCAGGTGCACATATCCGCATACAAGTGATGCTAGCAAATGGCGCATTAGATTGGCGCCACTATTCACTCATACATCTCTTGCCAGAGGCACTTGCATCTCAACCAATAGAGTATGTAATAGCTGTGCGCTTAGAGACAAATGGTCGAGGTGGTTCAAGCTTTATGCATAACCATCTCAAGACTGGTGATGAGTTGACGATCGCGTTGCCTCAGAACGATTTTCCAATAGGCGACCATGCCAGCCGTGCATTGCTTGTGGCGGGCGGTATTGGCATTACACCGCTTCTGACTATGGCGTCGCAGCGGCAAGCATCAGGCTTAGCTGTGCAAATGATTTATGCCGGTCGCAGCCGTGGAGGTATGGCGTATTTGCCAGAGCTTCAGTCCTTATTGGGTAAACAATTGTATGTGCATGCAGATGACGAAGCCGACGGCCCGCTCGATTTTAATAAGTTGCTTCAGTCGTTCGAGCGCACTACTCACTTGTATGTGTGCGGACCAGGGGCCATGCTGGCTGAATTACTCTCAAGCGCCGAATATCTTGGTTGGTCAAAAAAATATATACATTTTGAGTTGTTTTCGCCTGCCGCACCGATCTCTGGTGATGTGGCCTTTGAAGTTTTTTTGAACAAAAGTCAGCGCACATTGAAAGTGGCTGCGGATCAAACGATTTTGAATTGTTTGTCAGAGGCGGGCTGCGATCCTGTGGCTGACTGCCTTCGCGGTGAATGCGGAGTTTGTGCGGTAGAGGTGATTGAGGGAGAAATAGAACACCGCGATCATGTGCTTACAAAAGCTGAAAAAGATGCTGGAAAAATCATCCAAATATGCGTTTCACGAGCTAAAAGTTCTCGTTTGATTCTGGATCTTTAGGAGATCGTCATGACAAAATATCGTAATAACTGTGCTGCTGTTCGTGAGCTGGTTCGTGAGACTGAAGTTCACAAAGACATCTATATCGACGAGGAAGTGTTTAGTCTTGAAATGGAGCACTTGTTTGCCAATACTTGGATCTATGTGGGTCACGCTAGTCAGGTGCCAAAGTTGGGTGATTTTTATAGCACCACGGTGGGTGATCAACCTGTAGTCATGGTCCGACACAGCGACAATACTGTTCGAGTGTTGATGAATCGCTGCGCGCACAAGGGGGTTCAGGTCGCACCCGATGGTTACGGCAACACAGGGAAATTTTTCCGTTGCCCTTATCACGCCTGGACTTACAAGACAGATGGATCGATTTTGTCCATACCTCTCAAAAAAGGCTACGAAAATACTGGACTAGAGGAATGTGAGGCCAGCAAAGGCATGGTAGTTGTAGGTGCGCTCAAGGATTATCGTGAATTTATTTTTTGCCGACTCGCTAAAACTGGCATTAGCTTTGAGGACTATTTTGGCAATTCGCTCTCAACTCTTGATAACATGGTCGAGCGTTCGCCTGAAGGGAAGCTTGAAGTAGCCGGTGGCGTCATGCGGTATTTGCATCACTGTAATTGGAAGATGCTTGTTGATAATCAAACCGATACCTGTCATCCGATGGTCGCCCATGAATCCTCTGCTGGAACTGCAGTCAAGGTTTGGGAGTCTGCGCCGTCAGGCACACCTAAACCGATGGCGGTTGAGTTATTTGCCCCTTTCGTCAACCCTTATGAGTTTTTCGAAAAAATGGGTATCCGTATTTGGGTCAATGGTCATGGCCATACGGGAGTATCCGATTCAATCCATGCCGCTTATTCGCCCGTCCCTGGTTATGGTGAAAGCATGACTGCATTTTACGGCGAGGAGCGGGCCAAAAAAATTCTAGGGGATGTGCGACACAATACTGTGTATTTCCCTAATCTAATGGTCAAGGGGCCGATACAAACCTTGCGCCTTTTTAAGCCAATCGCAGCCAACAAGACGCTTGTAGAGTCATGGACCTTTAGATTGGTTGGTGCGCCAGATCTATTACTGGAACGAACACTGATGTACAACCGATTAGTGAATGCCCCTACATCGGTAGTGGGGCATGACGACCTAGAAATGTATGAGCGGGCGCAGGCTGGATTGCAGTCTCGCTTTTCAGAATGGGTCAATGTGGGACGTTTGTATGATCCCGTCGAGTGCGAGCAGTCTAATGTCGCGACCAATGGGACCAATGAATGGCAGATGCGTCATCAAATGCGTGCTTGGGTAAACTTCATGACCAGCACCATGTCGCCGGAGGAAAAGTTATGAAGATACCCACCAATGAGCAACTCATTGACTTCGTTTTCGCCGAGGCTCGCATGCTTGATGAGTCACTCTTTGACAAGTGGTTAGATTTATATGCTGAGAATGCTTTTTATTGGATGCCGCTGGTGCAGGGGCAGACCGATCCTAGGCTTCACGCTTCCTTGATGTATGAGGACAAAATGCTCCTCAAAGTACGTGTAGAAAGACTGCGTGGAAGTCGTACTTACTCGCAACAACCGGTTAGTCGTTGCCATCATTTATTGCAAATCCCAACAGTGGAGTCGCGAGATGATCAGGCGGGCATGTACATAACCCGCACTGCATTTCATTATGTTGAAACGCGCAAAGACCAGCAGTCTTTGTATGCAGGATGGGCAACTCACACATTGCGAGCATGTGATAATCAATTGATGATCCAACTGAAACGGATCGATCTTGTCAACTGCGATGCGGCATTCGGTAACATGCAACTTTTTATGTAAGGCTTGCTGTGATTAATGTATTTGTCACTGTTTCAGCAACTTTTGCCGAAACAGCATCCCGTTGTGGACAGCGACCTTTTGTGGCTGTATTGCCGGAAACTGCTGCACTTTACGGTATTGATTCTGGTGAGATCAGTTACGCGACTGCAAAGCGGCAAATTGATGAGCTTACCAAGGCTTATCAGGCGGCAGGATACGGTCATGGTCATCGGGTGGGTCTATTGCTTGATAACCGTCCTGCATTTTTTTTACACTGGTTTGCCTTGAACGCAATTGGGGCATCCGTCGTTCCGATCAGTGCCGATTTACGCTCTGCGGAGTTGTCCTATTTGATCGGTCATTCTGAAATTGCTCTGGCAGTTTCTCCTGGTGAGCGTCATGCTCAACTGCTTGCTGCTGCTGCCACGGCGGGGCGTGAATTGGCTGTTATGACAGATCAGGGCCAGGTTCCTGCTGCGATCTTTTCAGCGCCCGAGATTGACCGCACGCCGGATGAGCTCAGCGAATGTGCTCTTCTTTACACTTCTGGGACGACCGGACGACCCAAAGGCTGCGTTTTACAAAACCGATATTTTTTACACGCTGGTCGATGGTACGCCTCCATAGGAGGCATGGCCACATTGCGTCCCGGGCAGGAGCGCATGCTAACGCCCTTGCCTTTAGTGCACATGAATGCCATGGCGTATTCTGCGATGGCGATGGTAATGACAGGGGGATGCCTGATCGTCCTCGATCGTTTTCATACCTCAAGCTGGTGGAGCAGCGTCAGGGAGTCAAGGGCAACTGTGGTGCACTATTTAGGTGTAATGCCTTCAATGTTGATGAAAGTTGCTGCTACTGAAAATGATCGACATCATTTTGTTCGTTTTGGCTTTGGTGCCGGGGTCGATAAATCCTTACAAGCCTCATTTGAGGAGCGATTTAACTTTCCCTTACTGGAGGCCTGGGCTATGACCGAGACCGGTGCAGGCGCGGTCATCATTGCAAACGACAGGCCACGCAGTGTTGGTACAAATTGTTTTGGTCGTGAAGGTAGCGACGTGGAGGTGCGTTTGCTTGCCGATGACGGAAGTGATGCAATACTTGGCGAGCCGGCAGAACTATTGGTTCGACATGCTGGCTTAAATCCAAGATACGGATTTTTTTCACATTACCTTAAGGATCCTGAAGCAACCGATGAAGCATGGGCTAGCGGTTGGTTTCATACTGGTGATATCGTCAAACGTGATCAAGAAGGCTTTCTGCATTTCATTGATCGGCGTAAAAACGTGATTCGCCGAAGTGGTGAAAATATATCAGCAGTTGAAGTCGAAAGTATTTTGAATCAGATACCGGAGGTGAAAGCGGTTGCAGTCACTGGAACGCCCGATGATTTACGTGGTGATGAAGTTTTGGCATGTATTGTGACCCATGGAACCCTCGATTTTAAGCATAGAACCGAACTCGCTGAACGTATTGTTAAGTTCACTCTATCGCAGTTGGCTTATTTCAAGGCACCAGGCTACGTTGCCTTTGTCGATTCACTGCCGCTAACAACTTCCCAGAAAATTCAGCGTGCCGAACTAAAAACTATGGGTCAAGTTCTTCCGGGGCAGGCCAATTGCTTTGACATGCGCTCACTCAAAAAGAGGAGCTCCTGATGTCACGCCAAAGTTATGAAGGGGTTGCGGTTGCGGTGCCTGTATCCATACCCTATCAGCGCTATTCAACTTCCAATGCCCACTGGTTTATTGGGCAAGCCCTGCAGGAGTTAGTGAAGAAAAGTGGTATCGCTAAAGGTGAAATTGATGGCCTTACTATCAGCAGTTTTTCGCTTGGCCCAGATACAGCGGTTGGTATGACGCAGCACTTCGGCCTCACGCCTCGATGGCTAGACCATATTCCTACCGGAGGTGCATCTGGTGTGATGGCCCTACGCCGTGCTGCTCGTGCTGTTCAAGCGGGCGATGCGAATGTGGTTGCCTGTGTGGCGGCTGATACCAATCAGGTCGATTCATTCCGGCTCATGCTGGGTAACTTTAGTAATTTTGCACGCGATGCAACGTATCCTTATGGCTCTGGCGGACCCAACGCATTATTTGCGTTCATCACCTCGCATTACATGCGCAAATATGGCGCAACACGAGAGGATTTTGGTCGCATTTGTATCGATCAACGATTCAACGCGTTAGCCTACGGTTCACGCATGTTCACAAAGTCATTGAATTTGGATCAATATATGGCTTCACGTCCCATTGCAGATCCAATTCATCTATTTGACTGTGTCATGCCTTGTGCAGGCGCTGAGGCTTTCCTTGTGATGAGCGAAGAGCGTGCGCGTGATTCAGGTCTGGCCTATGCAAATATACGTGGTGCTATTGAACGACATAATGCATTCAATGAAGATCCAATCATGGATCGCGGAGGTTGGTTGATCGACCGCGACGAGCTGTATGCAATGGCTGATTCAAGTCCAAACCAAATTGATTTTGTGCAAACCTATGATGACTACCCTGTAATTGTCATGATGCAATTTGAAGATCTTGGATTTTGTGCAAAAGGTGAGGGCCCTTCGTTTGTGCGTTCGCATAATATGACCTTCGCCGGTGATTTTCCAAACAATACTTCAGGCGGACAGCTTTCGACCGGGCAAGCAGGAGCTGCTGGTGGATTTCTTGGAATGACGGAAGCCATTCGACAGCTCACCGATCGTGCGCAGGGCAATCAGGTCATGGGTGCGCAATTGGGTCTTGTCAGTGGATTTGGAATGGTCACCTACGACCGCTGTCTTTGTACGGGTGCTGTAATTCTTGGGAGGTCAGCATGAGTATGCCCTTGATGAAACCAGTGAAAAAAAATCCAGTCTTGCGTACGGCGCAGATGAATTTACCGCCATGGGCACGGAGTCGGATAGCGCTTGGTATGACAGCATCTGCGGCGAATGGTAAATTCGAATTGCAGACTTGTGAAGATTGTGGCGCTGTGCAATATCCACCGCGCGAGGCATGTCACGTTTGTTTGTCGCCTCGACTGCAATGGCGCGAACAAAGCGGTAAGGCGCAACTTCTTGCGTGCACGATACTGCATCACAGCAACGACTTATTTTTTCGCGAGCGCTTACCTTGGCGTTTGGGCTTAGTTCAGCTGGATGCTGGGCCAACCCTCATGGTGCATTTGCACAGTGACATTAGCGATGCACCTCAACCTGTCCGGGTTGGCGCGCGTCTTGATCGCGCTGGGCAAGCAGTTCTGATTGGATTTCCGATAGAGGAGGGTCGTTACATGGCCGATGACAAAATGTTGCGTGAGATGAGCAGTGATCCCAAATTTCGCAAGGTGCTTGTGACAGACGGTAAGAATGCTGTAGGGCAAGCGCTTGTCCGCGCATTTGTTGAAGCTGGCGCTGAGACTATTTGGGTTGGTCACGCTGAACCATGGAAGAAAATTCCCGGCATTGAAACTATTGCCAATCTGCCGCAGGTCACTTTAGTGCCACTGGATTTGACAAATGGTCGTTCAGTGAGTGAGTTAGCGGGCGCGATTGGAGGGAAAGTTGATATTGTCATGAATAATGCCGAGGTTCACAGGGCATTCGGAATTTCGTCTCGTCGCGGAACTGATGTTGCTAAGGCCGAAATGGACATTAACTACTTTGGGCTATTGCGCTTGTCACAGGAGTTTGGCCCAGCACTCAAAGGCCGTGCTGCAGATGGAACTGCTTGTGCAACGGCTTGGGTCAACTTACTTTCTATTTTTGCACTGAGTAATTTCCCTTTGCACGGCACTTTTTCAGCTTCGAAGGCTGCCGCTCATTCACTCTCACAATGTTTACGTGCTGAAATGCGGCATGCTGGCATTCGGATAATCAATGTTTTTCCAGGTCCGATCGATGATGAATGGAATCAAAATATGCCACCACCTAAAGTGAGCCCAGAAGCCCTTGCCAGTTCTATCATCAAAGCACTTCGGGATGGTGTCGAGGATGTCTATCCAGGTGATGTGGCACAAGAGTGGTTGGCGCGATGGCGTGATAACCCTAAGGTACTTGAGCGCGAATTGGCAGCTGGAGGAGGATGACGATGAACAACACACAATTGTTAACTGCACTGGCGGGCGCATTAGGTAGCGGCGGTATTAAGTTAATCGATTTAACGCAAACACTGACGCCTGACTTTCCGCAAATTGCACTGCCTCCAGAAATGGGCCAGTGCTGGCCGTTTCGGATTGAAGAGGTATCGCGTTATGACGAGCGCGGGCCTGGTTGGTACTGGAATAATTTTTCCTGTGGTGAGCATACGGGTACACACTTCGATGCGCCGATTCATTGGATTTCGGGTCGTCACCTGGCGGAAAATGCGGTTGATACGATTCCAGTTCAAAATTTTGTCGCGCCTGCATGTGTGATTGACTGTCATAAGCAAGCCGAAGCAGATCCAGACTATTTAATGACGGTTGCCGACATTGAAGCCTTTGAAGCTGAACATGGCAGAATCCCTCCCAAAAATTGGGTTCTGATGCGCACTGACTGGTCGCGCCGAAGTGATCCTGAAGCATATCAAAACTTTGATGAAACTGGACAGCACACACCAGGGCCAGGATCTGAGGCAGTGCAATTCTTGGTCGAGCAACGTGATGTACTTGGCTTTGGATCTGAAGCGATTGGGACGGATGCAGGACAAGGGTACCATCTGCGGCCCCCTTATCCTTGTCACCACTTTATGCATGGCGCCGGTCGCTATGGATTGCAATGTCTGACCAATCTTGATTATTTGCCTCCAAAAGGTAGTGTATTGATCTGCCCTCCGCTCAAAATTCAACAAGGCAGTGGTAGTCCTTTGCGAGTGCTTGCTATGGTACCGACATGAACGCGATTCAATCAGATATCGCCGTTGTTACAGGCGGCAGCGCTGGGATTGGCAAAGTGATTTGTGAACATTTGTTGGCGAATGGGCATGAAGTTGTGTCGCTTGCTCGGCGGCCTAGCGATATTGTGAATTCTCGAATGCACTCTGTCTGTGTTGATCTGACAGATCGCGCAGCGACAGCAGAAGCAATCAGCGAAATGAGTCGACGCTTTCAGATCACCACAGTTATTCATAACGCGGGTGTGATTCGTCCAGATTTGTTGGCTAACGTTAAACTTGATGACCTGGACGCGCTAGTAGATTTGCACATAGGGGCGGCTATCCAACTTGTTCAGTCAGCATTACCAAATATGCGTGAAAAAAAATATGGTCGTGTTGTGCTTCTCTCCTCACGCGCAGCGCTCGGGCTGGCAACCCGAACCAATTATTCAGCCACAAAGGCAGGCATGATCGGTCTGGCGCGTACTTGGGCCCTCGAGCTGGCAGCTGATGGCATCACAGTCAATGTGGTCGCGCCAGGTCCGATCAGAACCGATATGTTCTATGACGTCGTAGAAGCTGACAGTGATAAGGAGCGTCAACTCGCTGCCTCAATTCCGGTTAAGCGATTGGGCGAAAGTGAAGATGTGGCTCGTGCAGTAGACTTTTTTGTCAGTCCGGCCGCCAGCTTTGTGACTGGACAGGTAATATATATTTGCGGCGGAACCAGTGTAGGAAGTCTCTCGATCTAAATGAAGTTTTAAATGAACACGCAAAAGTGCTGTTGTCAGTCTTAATTTATCTTGTAACTTGAATTTCAAGCGTTCACATTGACGACAACGCGACCACGCACACCGCCACTTAAAATGTCGTGGCCTGTTTGTAGCGCTTCAGACAATGTTATTTCTGTGGTTATTTTTTCAAGCTGATGCATGTCCAAGTCTTGGACTAATCGGTTCCATGCGGCGATTCTGACGGATGTAGGCGCCATGACACTGTCAATTCCATAGAGCGTGATGCCACGCAAAATGAAAGGTGCAACAGAGGCAGGAAAGTCCATGCCTTGTGCCAATCCACAGGCGGCGACGGCGCCACCATAACGTGTAGCCGCGCAGGCGTTCGCCAGTGTGTGACTTCCGACAGCATCAACTACACCAATCCATCGTTCTTTGGCCAATGGTTTGCCTGCCATGGACAACTCCTCTCTGGGGATAACGTCAGTCGCACCCAGGCTTCTCAAATAGCTTGCTCCCGCCGGACGCCCGGTTGATGCGACAACACGATAGCCTAATTTGCTTAAAAGAGCGAGCGCAATGCTGCCAACGCCACCGTTTGCACCTGTCACCAATATTTCACCCGATTCATTCTTGAGACCATGTCGTTCCAGTGCAAGAACGCACAACATGGCTGTATAGCCGGCAGTGCCAATCGCCATGGCTTGCCTGCTGCTCATGCCAGCCGGCATCGGAATGAGCCAGTCGGCTTTGACGCGGGCTTTTTGTGCCAATCCGCCAGAATGAGATTCACCGACACCCCATCCATTCAGTAAGACTTTGTCACCAGATGAGTAACGGGAATCATTGCTACTTTCTACGGTGCCCGCAAAATCGATTCCTGCGTGGAGTGGAAATTTACGGACCACAGGTGATTTACCAGTGATAACCAGACCATCCTTGTAGTTGATCGTGGAGTAATCAATACGGATTGTCACGTCACCATCGGGTAGTGCACTGTCTTCTACGTCTTTAACGTTGGCATGATAACCTGCATCATTTTTTTCTATAACGATAGCTTTGAACATGATCACTTTCAAATTGAATGGATAAATTACTTGATGCTTTCGACCGCAGGTTTGGGTCTTTTATCCCATACCATTTTGAATACATCGGGGCGAGCGTAATGTCCGGTACCATCGAAATACAGCTTGCTTCTTGCTATCGCGGACAGATCAATTTCCCCTATTACCAGTCGTTCCTCATTAAATACTGGTGCAGTGATGTAATCGCCATTGGGGCTAATGATTGCGCTGCCACCATGGGCATGCCAAAAATTGGGCTCTGAGCTTACGATCTGGGCAAGTTCTGGTGAAAGCCGATCCTGGCTCATGACCTCTCTTGCAACGACTACAAAGCAGCTATTTTCGAATGCAGTTTGGCGTGTTACAGCGTCGGCAATTGAGTCAATAAAGGGCACACCCGGGAAAACTGATGTATGCAATTGCACGCCCATATCACAGAGGGCGTAACGTGCCAGCGCCATATGATGTTCGAAGCAAATCAAGCCACCCACCCGGCCAATCTCTGTATCGTAGGCATCAAGGTCGGAACCATCTCCTGCACCCCAAACAAGCTTCTCGTTTGCTGTTGGCATAAGCTTGCGATGTTTCCCTAGTACGCGACCTTCGGCGCTCAGAAAGACTGTCGTGTTGTAGAGTGTGCCACCCTCGCGTTCGTGTACGCTGATCGATACTGTACAGCGAGCGCGGCCAGCTGCATCGGCAAGTTTGCTTATTTCTTCGCCCGGTACAGTCAATGCATTTTCATACAAGCGCTGATACATCTGACGAAACTCGGGTGTCCTTGGTGCACCTGCCCAGTAGAGATAACCTAGAATCCAAGTTTCAGGAAATACCAGCAAACGCACATTCTCCCGTCCAGCCTGTTCGATGATGTTGATAGCACGATTAACGCCTTGGGCGGCGTCCATCATGGAAGGGGCAAATTGCGCAGCTGCGACGATTGATTTTGTCATCTTTTGTCCTCCAATTTAACCAAATGCATACTCAATCACTTGCTGGCGCATATAGCTTTCCATTCCCTTGAGGCCGCCCTCGATACCGAATCCAGACTGTCTTGTGGGTTCAGCGGATTGACTGAACATTGACCCTTCGGTACCCACGGGAGTGGCCATGACTTTGACCTTACCTACCTTCATTCGCGTCGCAATATCGTTGGCATTTTTAAGGTCACGGGTCCAAAGTGTTGCAGCAAGCCCGTAGTCACCTGCGTTCGCGATTGCCAGTACTTCATCGGTGCGGCTAAAGCGATTGAGCGTTAGTATTGGACCAAATATTTCATCGGTGTTGAGACGACTATCTGGTCGAAGCTCGCTAAACACTGTGGGTTGAACGTAGAAGCCACCCTCGGAAACCCCCGAAGGTCGACGTCCATCCAGCAACAGACGTGCACCCTCTGCGACGCCTATGTCGATGTAATCATGCGCTATATTCCGTTGACTTGAGCATGCCATTGGGCCGTATCGTGTGTCGGGTGATAAAGGATGGCCAGCTTGCATACTGCTGGCAATACTCACAATACGTTCGGTTAGCGCGTCGTAGAGGCTATCTTGAATATAGAGCGCTGACCGCGCAACACACAGTTGCCCGCTGTTGGCAAATGCGCCTTGTACGATTTGCATGGCCATACCATCGATATCGCTGGAGACCATATCGTCAAGTACAAATTCACGATTTTTCCCACCACATTCAAGCAGCAGCGGTTTTAAAGCCGAGTCTCCAACCGCAGCCATCAAATAACGGCCGGTCTGCGTCGATCCCGTAAAAGTGACCATGTCCACATCTTGATGCCGTACCAATAAGTCACCGGTTTTACCGTTGCCTTGAACAACATTGAGAACGCCGGCTGGAATGCCAGCTTCGATCGCTAGTTGCGCCAATATTTCTGCAGAGCGGGGGGAGATAGAGGAGGGTTTGACGATGACACTGTTGCCAGCAGCAAGAGCAGGCGCAATTTTAAGACAAGTATTGACGAGAGGGTAATTCCAAGGCGTAATTGCCAGCACAACCCCGCGTGCGCGTCGCACTTGAATCTCTAATGATGCACTGCAAGTTGGCACCGTGTTTCCGTTGTAGTGCTTGTCTAGTGCCTCAGCATAATAGCGCACAAAACCGGCGGCTATCTGCGCTTCAAACATGGCGCCCATGATTGGCTTGCCCACGTCAAGTGAGTCGGACAGTGCCAGTGATGTTGCATTGGATTGAATTAGATCTGCCAGTTTCAGCATGGTGGCGCGGCGATAGCTTGGACTCATCCGCTCCCATCTGCCATCATCAAAGGCATTTCGTGCAGAAGCGACAGCCTGATTGACAGTGTCGATTGTGGCGGCATTGAATTTGAGCGAGTCCTTCCCATCAGCAGGATTGGTGGTTTGAATCATGGCGCCACCAGTAAGCCCATGAGTAAAGACGCCATCGATGAAACTATTGCCATTAAATGGCTGTGCTGCTGCTAGTTGGTGCCAATCTGGATTCATGTTATTTATCTCCTTGATTAATTCGTGAGTGGATGATCAGATCGGCTGCTTTTTCACCGATCATGATGCACGTCGCATTGATATTGCCGGCGGTTATTGTAGGCATGATAGAAGCATCTGCTATCCAAAGGTTTTCTGTTCCGTGTACTTGCAATGTTGGGTCAACTACAGCCATTGCGTCCACGCCCATTCGCGCCGTACCACACGGGTGATACATTAAAAACGCTGACTGACGTATGTAGCCCTCCCATTGCGCATCGGTCTCCACATCTTTTCCTGGCTGACGCTCATCAATGATGTAGGGTGCAAGTGCCTTGGTTGCCATAATTTGTCGGGTGATCTTGCATCCTTCGATAAGGTGTTGAAGATCGGTGGGATGGCCAACTAAATCGTAGCGGATGATCGGTCTGGCTTGTGGATCCATAGAATGAATCTCGACGCTGCCTCGGCTGTTTCCATGAGTCAGGCCAATTGCAAAACCGGCAGCCTGTTTGGCATAAGGACGGGGACCTTTGTCCGTAAATTCGAATGCCATGGGTGAGAAAATAATTTGCAAGTTGGGCGCCGGAAGGTCCAATTGAGAACGAATTAAGGCCTGTGCATGACCGATGCACATTGTCAGCGGTCCTCGTTTTTTCATTACATAGTTAAGTAGATGTTTGATATTTTTCAGTGGGCCCAGGTCGCTCGTTAATGTAGGTACGTTGGTGTGAAAACCCATGCGGACTGCTGCGTGTTCCTGAAGATTTTTTCCTACACCGGGCAAGTCGGAAACGACAGGTGTCTTGAGTTCGCCGAGACGTTTGGCACAGCCCAAGCCAGAGCGAAATAAAACCCCAGGAGTGGCAAGTGCGCCGGCACTGATGATGACGCCATGAGCTGCCTGAATGACATGCTCTAAACCACCATGACTAAACTCTACGCCTGAAGCGCGTTTGCCATTAAACAAGACACGTTTGACTGTGCTGTGGAGACGAACTTCGAGGTTTTTTCTGTTACGAATTGGATCTATGTAGCCACTTGCGGTGCTCGCTCTGCGGCCATTCTTTTGCGACGATTGAACATAACCAACGCCCTCGGCCAGTGCGCCATTGAGGTCGTTGTTGTGATGAATGCCAATTTCCTTAGCTGCTTCAATGAAGACGTCATCAAGGAGGTGTCTAACTCTTGTTTCGGAGACTGCCTGTGGGCCGCCTTTACCCCGGTATGCGTTTTCACCGCGTTCGTTATCCTCCATGCGTTTGAAGTAGGGTAAAACTTCTTCAAAACTCCAACCTGTATTACCCGCAGCTGCCCACTGGTCATAGTCATATTGATGTCCGCGGACAAACATCATGCCATTGAGCGCACTCCCTCCCCCTAGCATTCGTCCTGCTGGCCACATGTCAACAATATCGTTTCGGGAGTGATCTGGCTCGGCCATGTATTGCCAGTTCATATCTTTTCGTCCAAGTGCTATTGGCACACCGATTGGTACATGACTTACCCAGGTGTTGCTAGAGCGTCCTGCCTCCAAAAGTAACACGCGTATTTTGGGATCAGCCGAAAGGCGATTGGCAATGACGCAGCCTGCTGAGCCACCTCCAATAATGACGTAATCAAAGGTTTCCATAGATTATTTTTCTGCAATGGCTCCAAAAAGAACACCATCCGTATGACGAAGGACAACGAGACGAGCGGATTGATTGCAAGTTGCCGGCTTTCCCATCCAACGAGTGACCAAACGGACTCCTTCTTCAAGATCCAAGACAACTACTGAGTATGGAACTTCGTTTGCGAAAATTGCGGGGGCAGCGTGAATCGTTGTGCAGCTATAAACCTTAGCTTGACCACTAACTGGTTGCCAGCTAACTTGGTTAGAGCCACAGGCAGTACATTGCTGACGCGGGGGAAAATGCAAGCGTTCACAGTTACAACAGCGCACAACGTTGAAGACACCATCTGAAAGTTGAAGCCAAAATGGTTCTGTAAAGTTGCTAATACGTGGGCTGAGGGGTCGCGCATTTGGCATGGAGATACTTTCCAGTTGCCTGCCTAGCCTGTTGCTTGTAAGTGTCATCCTGCAGTCTCCAGAATGTGCACCAATGCGGCGTTGTAATTACCGAGTTCGCAGCAATGCATGGCAAATTTTGCATCTAACACTTGACGTTCTCCAGCCAAACCCAGAAGCTGTTCACGGACTTCGAGCAAACCATAAAGTCCAGTCAATGAGGGAGGGTGTCCTCGAGAAAGACATCCACCAGACGTATTAACAGGCAATCGACCGCCGATGGAGGTGACTCCTTGAGCAGCATCGATGCCGCCTCTGCCCCGAGAAGAAATTCCAAGTGCCTCAGTGACTAGAATTTCCGTAATCGTACAAGGCGCATACAGCTCGGCCAAGTCCATATCAGCCAGTGCAAGGCCAGCTTCAGACAGGGCTTTTTCTGCCGCGTTTCTAGCTGCAACAAAGTCGGTCATGTCGTGATACGAGTCACCAATTTGATGGTATCCATCGTGAGCGAATCCTCGTCCACGAATCCTGACATGTGGCCGGCCCAAACTCTTTGCTGCGGCATCGCTTGCGAGCAGTAAAACTATGGCGCCTTCGCCGCGGGGCGGTACATCAAGCAGACCAAGTGGATCAACAATGAGGCGCTGTTCTATCACCTCATCAAACGAGAGTTTTTTACCACGCATTTGAGCCAGATGATTGTGCATCCCATGGACCCTATTCTTGACTGCAATAGCGGCAAGATCGCGTCTTGTGGCGCCAGTTTCATACATGTATCGCGCAGCATCAAGTGCATACCAACTAATGGGTGTGATGCCGAAAAGCGTTTGAAAATCAACATCACCAACTGCTCGAATGCCATTGTTTGCGGCTTCTTCTGGCCTTACATTTCCATTTAAATTGATACCAACCGCAAGTGCGAAATCACAGCGCCCTAATGCAATGTCTGCTGCTGCCTGATCAAATGCCAGTCCGCCGGTTATGCCCATTTCAATCACTTCGGCAATTTGTCCTGTGCATCTAACCCCAAGGTGTGCCGCGAGCATGGTCGCCAGACCTAGTTGACGGGTTGATGGCGGGGGTAAGGTCATGATCAGCGAACCTACATCGCTGGCATTGATACCCGCTTCCTTGAATGTGCTGTGTGCAAGTTTCGATAGCAAATCATGCTCGAATCCATCTGGCCTTTGTTCTGGATCACGCGGAGAAATTCGGCCAACTGGAAGAGCCGCGGCACCTACGATGCTGACCCCGCGGATAGCACCAGCCATAGGTTCAGCATAGTGTTGATTTTTTTGGCCATGAATCACTGGCTTCATTGCGCAATTCCGTTCCTGGCCAATAGATTATCGCGTAAGAGACGTTTCTTAATTTTCCCGCTGTCTTCACGCAAAATTGGCATCGAAAAAATAATCTTGCGTGGTAGTTTGTAGCTAGCTAGTCGAGTTCTCAAAAAAATCAAGATGTCTGAATCTGTCAAATTTTCATCTTCACGTTCAATAACCGCAACGACGCATTCTCCCATCTCAACATCTGGCATACCGAACACAGCCACATCCTTTATTCCGCTAAGTTGCAATATGACTGCTTCAATTTCGGCTGGATAGATATTGACCCCGCCGGAAATAATCATGTCAGTTTTTCGGTCACTTATAAACAAGAAGCCTTCTGTGTTGAGGTAGCCGATATCTCCGGTATATAAAAAACCATTGCGGCGCAGTGAACTGGTTTTAGCTTCAGCTCGGTGATAGGAAACCAGATTAGTGGTCGCACTGCGAATACTGATTTCACCAGGAACACCCGCTGGTAATTGATTGTCTGCGTCGTCATGAATTCGAATCTCGATTCCAAGTGCAGCACGGCCAACAGTCCCGGGATACGCAAGCCACTGTGCACTATTGCTGTTAGAAATAATGCCAGTTTCTGTCATTGCGTAGTATTCGCAGATCACAGGTCCCCACCAATCAATCATTTGTTTTTTGATTTCAGGTGCACATGGTGCAGAACCGTGAACAACGCAACGAAGGCTGGACAATTTATATTGTTGACGGACCCTCTTTGGCAAGGCCAGTAGACGGACAAACATGGTAGGCACCATGTGAAGATGTGTAATGCTGTACTGTTCAATGAGTTTGAGGCAATCTGCGGCATCAAACCGCGCTTGTAAAACGAGCAAGCCGCCGCTACGTATCACGTTCATGCCATAAGCGTTCGGTGCTGAATGGTAAAGGGGCCCTGTCATGATCGATCGAGGCGCTGGAGATTCAGGCTTTAGGTCGAGTCCATATGCAGAAAGAGTGCGTTTTTGTGCGGCAATCGCTACATCAGTTGGAACGTTACCTGAGCGTTGCACTCCTTTTGGGGTTCCTGTCGTACCAGATGTATAAAACATCGGTCCAATGATAGGAACTGGCGCAGTTTCCCATGGTGTTGAATCTGTAATGGCACTCTGCCATTCAGGAAATCCTGATGGCATATCAAATTGGGTATTGATTCGGTATGCATCAAGGATGGCCTTGGGTGTCTTTGCGACAATAACATTCAAACCTATCGCCTGGGTAATTGCCTGTACGGCTGGCGGGAATAAATCCAAATGGACAATGAGTACACGAGCATTGCAGTCGCGTAATATATATGCGATTTCATCTGGCGTAAGATGCCAATTCAGAGGCACAGTGGATGCCCCAAGTAAAGCAGCCCCTTGCGTAGCCTCAAAAAAACAGAAGTCATTGCGAAGTAACAGGGCAATCCTTTCGCCCTGAGTTACCCCAAGCGAGGCCAACTTGCTGGCCGCCTTGCGACTGTTTAACGCCAAGTCGACCAGGGAGAGATGGTTTTCTCCACTGATGATGCCCGTATTCGCGGAGTTATTCATCTTGGTGTATCGTAATCAGTCAATAAGTTAGTCATGCTGTGTGTCTGCGCCAGCAGCGTATTAAACAAGAACATGATAGTTGAGAGTATTGGCATGAATTTATGCAGTTACCGCTTTGGGCTTTGCTAAACCAGTTGCCGGGTAATCATTTTTTTGTTATCTACTGCGCCAATGTGTATTTCTCAATGCTCCAACAAAGAATCGCAGATGAAACCACTCCTTTATCTTTCTAGAATTCTTCGGACGATTTGTTAAAATTTCATGAGAAAGACCTTTCTGGAATGTCGGTTCAACACTATTTTTCTGAAACCTATTTTTCAGCCCGCGACAAATTTAACGCTGCTTGTCATCGAGAAGGCGTCGTTAGCTACAGCCTAACGCATCCCTTATCTGCTGAGCATGGGGCTAGGGGATTGTCGTCCGAGGTTGCGCGCTTTGGCCCGTCCGACGCCAGTAATTTACTGGTACTAATCTCCGGGGTTCATGGCGTAGAAGCATTTGCTGGCTCAGCTTGTCAAACGGGCTTGATTGAAAGCGGAAGAATGCAAGCACTGCCACCAGATACAGCGGTCTTGATGATTCATATTGTTAATTGTCATGGTGCAGCAAATTTGCGTCGCAACACTGAAGGTAACGTCGATTTGTGCCGTAATTTTCTCGATTTCAGTCAACCCTTACCAGACAATCCAATTTACGAGGGGGTGCATGCGGCACTGGCTTGTCCAGAATACGAGGGTGCTATACGTGACGCATCAAACGAATTTTTGACCAACTATATTCGTCAACATGGCATGCCAGCCTATATTGAGGCCATTATGGGAGGTCAATACCGCCATTCAGATGGATTTTCATACGGTGGTAATGAACCAGTTTGGGCCAATTTGACCCTCACTTCGATCCTCAAAGAGCATGCTCAGCAGGCAAAGAAAGTATGTCTCATCGAATTTCATACTGGCCTAGGACCCTATGCGTATGGCACAGCAGTCACGATGCATACTGACGATGATTTACTTCGTGCGCGTGACTGGTTTGGTGAGTGGATTTTGGCGCCCAATCACCGTGATCCCAAAACTGATGCTTCTGGGCACGGACATCTTGTGAAGGGGCACACCACTGAGGGTTATATCCGCGCGCTGCCCTCAGCGGAGGTGACCTCCATTGTCTTGGAATATGGCACTTTCTCACCCATGATCAGTTTGCCAGTGATGATTGCCGATCACTGGTTAGAGCACTTTGGTGACCCAGCCGATCCCCTTGGTCAACAAATTCGTTCGCGGTTGTTGGCATTGCACCATCCTAAAGACAAACACTGGAGACAGGCAGTGTGGGATCGCGCCAATCAGGTCGTGAGTCAGGCTTTAGACGGTCTTACTAAGGCGGTGTGAGGCTGGACAGATAGGCAACCATATTTCGCATGGCGTTTTGGTCTTGCAATGAGTTCCTGACAGAAGTCGTCATTGCAGCGCTGACTTCACCCTGGCCTGTGCGCACTTTTGAGCGGAAATTCTCTAACTGAGTCAATGTATAAGCATCGCCTAATCCGATCAGGCTTGGTGCGCCAATATCGTCCCTTCCTTCGGCACTTAAGCCATGGCAACTGACACAGTTTGCAGCATAGAGTTTTTTACCTGCGACCAAATTACCTTTGACTGAGCGATCGCCGCTGCTGGCTTTAAGCAGGCCAATATAAGAAGCCAGGTCAGTCAGGAGGGCCTCATCTGGGATCGATTTGGCAAGCATCCGCATGCGTGCGCCCTGTACATCACTTGGATGCACTCCTCTGAGGTCGTTTCGGTAGGCACGCAGTTGGCCTACGATATATCCGATTTTCTGCCCTCCAAGGCCTGGTGAGCCGATAGAGGGCATACCTTCACCTCGCTCGCCATGACAGGTCGCACACATGACATAAGCATGCCGGCCACGCTCGATATTGGCAGGCTTGAATTGTTGGCCTGTTGCAGCATCGTTTGATTCAGCCATGCAAGTCAAAGCCGACATGATGGCTAACATAAAGCTCAATCGAAGCATGTCCATTTTGATTGGCCTCTTTAACTTAAGACTTTCTGTTGCCCATGTCAATGATAATCTTCCACTGACCATCTGATTGTTTTTCCCACAGTATGAAAAACTTACCCTCTCCACCTAGGCCGCTGTCTTTTCCGTCGCTTCGAATTAGTAATCGGGTGCTAAAACTACCACGAGTGAAGGCCCAATTACCATTTTGCTGTACTTGTTCAATCTGAATATCAAAGCGGTCGACCTTCAAATGTTGTGCGACCATTTTGCCAAACTCAGTAATTGCCTCACGACCAACATCGGCTGATCTGCGGTCATGCAATGCGACTGCATTGGCTGCAAAAACTTCACTCCATGTGGCTGCATCCCCTGCTTTGAAGGGTGCCACATATTGAGATGAAAACAATAGAGCGAAATCAGCCTTCACCTGGTGGAAGGGTGTTGACGCGCAACCGGTCAGCAACAAGGTCATGGCCAAAAATGGTATGGAAGTGGAAATAGTCATGTCGGTGAATTTGTCAACTTTGTTGAAGATCGGCGTTCTAGCCAGCGGCGCACGATGTCATGCTTTTCACGGGTAAGCGGATAATTGAAAAGCAGTAACATGCCAGGCAAGGCGATCAACATAGGTAAGACCAGTGCAACCATATTCAGGGCATGCAAACCTTCTGGACTGGCTGGGCCTATTGGACTAAATCCTAGTAAGCCCGCAAGAGGTAAAGCGATTCCGACACCGCCTGCCATCGCCAATTTTTGCACAAAATGGTAAAGGGCCATGTAAAGCGCGGCGTCATCCTTGGCGCCTTTCATGCGCCCATACTCGATCGCATCTGACACCAGAGCGGGGGGCATTACCCAAATCGCACTGGTAGAAATGCCAAGAAAAGCATATAGCGTGATTGCCTCGGAAAGTGAGCCTGGGCTAACGAGCATGAACAGCGGCATTGGCAGCATAAATCCGGCTGCACCTAGAACCAAAAATCTGTGACGTCCAATGCGGTTTGCCAATTTAAGGCCAAGCGGCAAACATAGCAAACCAACAGCATATTGTGTGAAAACAAACCAGAGCATGGCCTGGTTTTGTAGTTTCAAGGTGTGCTGTACGATGAAAATAATCATAGCGTTGAAAACACTGCCTCCCAGCCAAATTAAGAGTACGCCGGTTAACAGGCGAAAAAGCGGTTTATTTTTTTTCAGGCCGCTAAGTGCTTGTATCAGTGATTGTTTGCCCGTATCAGAAAAGTGACCCTGAGGTGTGTTGCGTAAAGCAAGTAATGCCCCGATAGGTAGCAGAATAGTTACGGCAATTACAAAAACCATTGCAATTTCGCGCAGGCTGGGGTTCGACTTTTGTAGCACCAGTAATGGGAGAATTGTTGCGAGAACGGTGCCTAGCATACCTGCACCTTCACGTATTCCATTGATATGTGTTCTTTGCTTGTAATCACGTGAAAGTTCAGCTCCCCAAGATAAATAGGGAATCTGAACTATTGTCAGTGCAACATAAAACAGTAATGCGACGATCAAAAGATAGGTTGCATTGATGCCATGCGGTGGTGCGCAAAGAAGCCATGTCATTAAGATAAGCAAAGGTGTGCCAAAGGCAATCCAGGGCTTACGTCGCCCCCATCGGGACCGCGTGCTGTCAGACAGATTGCCTATCCAAACATCTATGAAGGCGTCAATTCCGCGCGCGATAAAAAAGATACCACCAACAGCAGCCATACTGATTCCTGCTTCAATCGCATAGAGCGGCGGTATGTAAACGATGATCTGCATCACCAGCATCGCCAGAGGCATTGCTGGCGCGCTATAGCTGAGCAAGGCAGCTTTGGTGGGTTGATCTGCGGCAGATATCGTCATATAGGTTCTCTTAGGGTTTTCTTTCAATGAGTTAAAAAGTTTTATTATTCAGATCGAAGAACAATTACTCTAGCCTAAGCGGCAATCAAACTTTCGGCTTTTGCACTTTCGTGCAGGACTTATGCGCACCCCATGCTTCAGATCGCCTGAAAATCATTTTTGAGGGGAGACTTGCCTGACAGCTTTGGGTGAAACCCCAAAATGCCTCTTAAAGGCAGTTGTAAAGTTGCTTGGGTAATCATAGCCAACATCAAAAGCGATTTCGGTAATCGGCCGATCAGTCGCTTCGAGCAGTTTGGCGGCAAATTCCATCCGTGAGCGCTGAGAAAAATCAAAAACTGATTCGCCAAATAGCCTTTTAAATAAAACCATCATACGAGAAGCGTTCATGCCGATTTGATCCGCTAGGTCACCGACCTTTAATGTGACACTAAAGTCAGTCTGTATGCGACGACGTAATTCGCGAAGTTGTTCGTAATCTAACTTTGAGATCCGATGCTCTAAATGCTCCGGTTTATTCCGTTCAGACATGAGTACATCAATACTAAGCGACATAATCTCGATGGCCTTGGATAAAAAAAACATACGCCGTGCTTGGCCACTTAATTCGCACGAAAGTAGTGCCAACGCCGCTTGCGAAATGCCTGTTCGCATTGTAATAGGCAAGTAAAAAAATTCTTTTTGTTCTCCACGAGCATAGGCCGCCAGTGAATCAGGAAGCAAATCGAGTTCTGCGCCAATTTGTCGCATCAGCCACTGCGCTGAGCAGGCAATGGTGATAGATTGCTCATGTTTTCCTGCAAAGGCGACTTCGCTCTTGCTGACGGCGGAGGGGATGAATAATGCACCGCCAGCTTGATCGGCAACGCGTGAAAAGGTGTTGCCACCGCCTACATTGATGCTGCTACCACCTGTCAATCTAAAGTGGAATTTTACGATTGGGCGATCGGGGTGTTCAATTTTGACCTGTTCACTGTACTGCACGTCACTGGAGATGACTGCAAGACCTTCTTCTAGCAGAACGAACTCACGGTACCCACCGATACTGGGATTATTTGACAAAACCCGAATACCGCAATTTGGCGGAAAGGGCTGCTCAACATCAGGCTTATAAAGAGCCAATAATTCATCGCGATCTAAAAGCCATGAATTTTCTGGGAATGTTGTTGACATGATGCAAAGCCTAACCTTATCAGTGAACTTGAAAATGTCGATTGATGAGAGGTTATTTCGCGGCTCTTAGTGCAGGACGCTCAAAAATCTTAATCACAAAAATCTATGTGGTATTTCATCATACTGCGATCAGTTTTTTGTACTTTCAAATTGTGTTTTTTACTATTTTTTTGGAGTAAGGTGAAATTCTATAGTTAATTGAACAATCACATAACGAAGCAGGCGAAGCGCATAAGAAAAAACGTTGCTATGTGCCAAAGTAACCCCAGCAGGGCGAAAAATGTTATTTCTCAAAAAACGCCCTTCAGTGTTGGTTGGATTGGCCTTTACCTTTTGAATTTGTTGCGAAGATTTAAATGTCTGATTTGTTTGACAATCCCATGGGGCTCATGGGCTTTGAGTTCATTGAATTCGCCTCACCGACCCCAAATGTATTAAAACCCTTGTTCGAAATAATGGGGTTTTCCTTAGTTGCGCGTCACAGAAGTAAGGATGTACTTTTGTATCGTCAAGGTGATATTAACTTCATTATTAATCGCGAACCCAAGAGCCTAGCGGCCTATTTTGCAGCTGAACATGGTCCGTCGGTATGCGGTATGGCCTTTCGCGTAAAAGACGCTCACAAGGCTTATAACCGGGCACTTGAACTTGGTGCGCAACCAGTGGATATTCCTACCGGTCCGATGGAGTTACGTCTTCCAGCGATTAGGGGCATTGGAGGCGCACCTCTTTACTTGATAGACCGCTTTGAAGATGGCAAAAGTATCTACGATATTGACTTTGATTTTCTGCCAGATGCTTCACGTCATCCTGTCGGTCATGGATTTAGGATGATCGACCACCTTACTCACAATGTTTATCGTGGACGCATGTCTTTTTGGGCTAGGTTCTACGAAAAATTATTCAATTTTCGCGAGATTCGTTACTTTGATATCAAGGGTGAATACACGGGCCTAACGAGTCGGGCTATGTCTGCGCCAGATGGTCTCATTCGTATTCCGCTTAACGAAGAATCAGGCAAAGGTTCCGGCCAGATTGAGGAATTTTTGATGCAATTTAATGGCGAGGGCATTCAACATGTAGCCCTGCTGTGTGACGATATCTTCGATGCAGTCGATAAAATGCAGATGGCAGGCATCAAACTGATGACGCCGCCCAATCAGTATTACTACGACGCATTGGATCAGCGCTTGCCTGGCCATGGAGAGCCAATATCTGAATTGCAGTCACGTGGAATTCTCCTGGATGGCGCCACCCAAGCTGGCGAGAAACGATTGCTGTTGCAGATATTCACACAGCCTGCTTTAGGCCCTGTATTTTTTGAATTTATTCAACGCAAAGGTGATGATGGCTTTGGCAATGGCAATTTTCAGGCTCTGTTCGAATCACTCGAGCGCGACCAAATTGCCCGAGGTACTCTGGTTGTCCGGTAAAAGTATTTAGACACAAGAATGCTATGACTTGTTCATTCCAAGATCGCTTCCCTTGTCGAGCCCTTCCGTATGACGCACGCATGCAGCGCGTGCTGCTGCTGGGTAAGTAGGAGATTGGACGGCATGTCAAAATTAATCCAGGGGGCTTCATGGGGTCGTCGACGTTGCTTGGCGGCTTTGTCGTTGCTGGCCCTACCGTCGGCACGTGCACAGGGTGATTCGCTGCGTATCATTGTCGGATTTCCGCCAGGCGGCGGCGCTGACTATGTGGCCAGACTGCTCGCTGAGCAGCTCAAGGATCAATTCGGCGCTCCTGTGATAGTTGATAACCGGCCTGGCGCCGGAGGTGTCGTGGCTGCCAGCGTTTTTATGCAGTCCAACCCTGACGGTCGCACGCTGATCCTCGCCAGCGACCACATGCTGAGTGTGGTTCCGATGACGATCGCCAAGCCAGGTTATGACCCGGCGCGCGATTTTCTGGCTGTCGGCACGGTAGCACTGGGCGAAACGGCATTTGCCGTGCACCCACACAAGGGCGTCAAGACGTTGGGAGATTACGCGGCCTGGTTGCGTGCTCATCCCAATGACGACGTGGCTGGCATACCGGCGCCTGGCAGCGCGCCAGAGTTCATCGTTGCGCTACTGTCCAAGTTACTGGGCAATTCGCTTCGCCCGGTTCCCTATCGCGGTGGTATGCCGCTGATCCAAGACCTGATTGCTGGCCAGATCCCGGCGGGACTGGCCACTGCGGGTGAACTTTTCGCGCACCACCAAGCTGGACGCGTGCGCATGCTAGGCGTGACCGGCGCTAGGCGCATGCCACTGCTACCCGAGGTGCCGACATTTGGTGAATTGGGCTTGGCTGGCCTCGAACACAGCACCTATTTGGCGCTGTTTACGCGCAGCGGTACGCCGGCTCCTACGGTAGCTAAGCTCAATCAGGCGTTGCGCGCCACGCTAGATAACCCGAAGATGCGCGAGGGCCTGACTAAGCTGTCGATGACACCGCTGCATGAGTCTGCAGAAGAATTGGCGGTACGTCGTGATCGATCAGTGGCCGCCTGGACCAGGATCATTAAGTCCAGTGGCTACTTGCCTCAGTAGCGCTGGCGAAAAATCGAAAGAGGAGCACTTGTTATATGATTGATTACGCCAGCCGGCAGCGAACACCCCGAAAGCATCTGATCGGGTTGACTGTGGTGGTTGTGTTGCATGGGCTGCTGTTTTGGGCCATCAATTCCGGACTTGCACGCAAGTTTGTGAAGGTCATCAAAGGACCGGTGGAAGCCGTTCTTTTGGAAGAAACCAAGCCGGACATTCCGCCTCCACCGCCCCCACC
>OFQS01000001.1_pt1 | contig 70442 bp, 67 predicted proteins | sample 1542861 | NCBI WGS metagenome assembly OFQS01 (sample SAMN05442518, study PRJEB24371) | freshwater metagenome | isolation source: Freshwater Lake | place: Canada: Niagara | collected 2012-08-03 | reverse complement strand
AAAGGCCAGTTGGCTGCATGGGACGTCGTCACTGCAAAACTGGAAAAAGAAGTCGACATGTTCAAGGAAGTGAACGATTCGTTCAAGGCCTGGTCTCGTCGCGTGGGCTTCTACCATTTCACGAACGAAGCCAACTACCGTATGGCCTACGAGCACGTTCAGAAAACCAAGCTGCCAGTCTGATCTGGGCTTAAAATACAAAAGCTGCCGAAATTCGTTTCGGCAGCTTTTCTTTTTGTCTGAATAGGTGAATCAAATGGAATTTTGGATTCGAAGGATTGACATCCTCAACAAGTCAATTGGTCACGCCTTTTCTTGGTGTGTGTTGATCCTGACCGCCTCCACCTGTTTCGAGGTGTTCATGCGTTATGTCCTCAATAGTCCCACTGTGTGGGCGTTTGACATGAGCTACATGTTGTACGGTGCCATGTTCATGATGTCAGGCGCTTATGCCCTCTCGCGCAACTCGCACGTGCGAGGCGACTTCTTTTATCGCAACTGGTCCAACCGCACACAAGCCAAAGTAGATTTGGCCTTGTATTTCTTGTTTTTCTTTCCTGGTATTTTTGCCATGGTTTTCACCGGTGGCCAATACGCTTACGAAAGCATCCGTATTTTGGAGTCAAGCGTGAACAGCCCAGCGGGCGTTCCAGTTTGGCCCTTGAAGTCCATCATTTTTGTAGCCGGTATTACGCTTCTCATTGCGGGCACGGCTGAAGTCATGCGTTGCTTGGTATGCATCCGTACTGGCGAGTGGTTGTCGCGCGGCAGCGATGTCGAAGAACTTGAACAAGTGTTGATCCAACAACACGCCGAGAAAGAATCATCATGAGTGATCCGTTTGTCGCCCTCCTCATGTTGGGGCTCTTTATTGTCTTTATTTTTCTCGGATTCCCAATCGCCTTCACCATGATGGCCATGGGTATGGGTTTTGGCTTCTATGCCTATTTCACGCCTGACCAATTAATTTGGGACAACCGCATCTTGTACCTGTTCACACAAAACACCTTCAGTGTGATGAACAACGATGTGCTCATATCGATACCCTTGTTTTTGTTCATGGGTTACATCATTGAGCGAGCCAATATTCTGGACAAGTTGTTTTTGAGTTTGCAGGTCGGCTTGCGTGCGCTTCCTGGCTCTATGGCCGTCGCGGCATTGGTCACTTGTACACTTTTTGCGACAGCTACCGGCATTGTGGGCGCGGTGGTGGCCCTGATGGGTCTGATTGCCTTGCCTGCCATGCTCAAAGCTGGATATGACGAAAAACTGGCCAGTGGTGTGATCACGGCAGGTGGTACTTTGGGTATCTTGATTCCACCCTCCATCTTGCTCATTGTGTATGCGGCCACAGCCAGCGTTTCTGTGGTCAAGATGTATGCTGCGGCCATCATCCCTGGTTTTACTTTGGCTTTTCTGTACCTTTTGTACATCATTGTGCGTGCCACGCTCAACCCCTCTTTGTGTCCCAAGCCCAAAGATGTGGACCAATACAGCGTTTGGGAAAGCATTGTCATGGTGTTGAAGGCCTTTTTGCCTTTGGCTCTCTTGATCATGTCGGTGTTGGGTTCTATTCTGTTTGGTTTGGCCACGCCCAGCGAAGCGGCCGCCATGGGCGTTTTGGGTGGCATTATCTTGGCCATCGTTTACCGCGCCTTCACTTGGCAGCGACTGCGTGAATCGGTTTACCTCACGGCCCGCACCTCAGCCATGGTTTGTTTCCTTTTTGTCGGTTCGGCCACTTTCGCTTCGGTGTTTGGTTACTTGGGCGGTGAGCACTTGGTCAAGGATTTCATGCTGGCATTGGAACTATCGCCTTTGCAGTTCTTGCTGTTGTCTCAGTTCTTGATTTTCATTTTGGGCTGGCCTTTGGAGTGGAGCGAGATCATCATCATCTTCGTGCCCATCTTCCTGCCTTTGCTGCCTTTGTACAACATCGACCCCATCTTGTTTGGAATCCTGATCGCCGTGAACTTGCAGACCGCTTTTTTGACCCCGCCCATGGCGATGTCGGCCTATTACCTGAAAGGGGTTGCCCCCAAGAGTCTGCAATTGAACACCATCTTCAGTGGGTGCATGCCTTTTGTTTACATCATTTTGTTCACACTGGCCATGACTTATGTCTTCCCTGCCATGGTCAGCTATTTGCCAGACCAATTCTTCAACCAGTCGGTTGAGATGGAACGCGACCCCAACGACGAGTCGGTGGTCAACCCCGACTTCTTCAAGACGAACTGATGACCGAGCCTGCGAAAAATGTGTCCGACCTGACCGCTTTGGAAGTGCATGAGCACTTGCTGAGTGGCCAGGAAACGGTGCTGGAGTTCACCGCCAAGCTCGGACGTTTTGTGGATGGGGCAGACAAGGCCATCCACGCCTTTGCGCACCGCGATGACCGAGTAGTTGCTCTGCAAGCTGACAACCTGCAACGTGACCGCGCGGCGGGTCACTTGCCTGGCCCGTTGTTCGGCGTGCCGGTGGGTGTCAAGGACATCATCGACACCATGGATTTTCCGACTGAATACGGCAGTCCTATTCATGCGGGGCGCTATTCGGTGGGTGACGCCACTGTGGTGTCTCGCTTGCGTGCTGCAGGCGCAGTGATTTTCGGTAAAACCGTGACCACCGAATTCGCCACGACGCAGCCTGGCCCTACATGCAACCCGCATAACCTGGCACACACCCCTGGCGGCTCGTCCAGTGGGTCGGCCGCAGCGGTGGCTGCGGGCATGGTGCCGGTGGCGCTGGGTACGCAGACCAATGGTTCTCTCATTCGGCCTGCTTCGTTTTGCGGTGTTTACGCCTTCAAGCCCTCTCGTGGTTTGCTACCCCGTACGGGCGTTTTGGACCAGTCGCCTTCGCTGGATGAAATTGGTGTCTTTGCACGCAATTTGGAAGACATTGCCAAAGTCACAGAAATCATGTCCGGTGACGACGGCCACGACAGCGCCAGTGCGCGACAAAGTCCACGCAGACTGTATGAAGTGGCGGTGTCTCAGCCCCCCTTGCCACCCAAGTTTTGCTTTGTGAAAACCCCTTGGTGGGATGACGTCGAACCTGAAGCGCGTGAGGCCTATGAGGCCTTCGTGGCCCACATGGGTGATGACGTTGAAGTTGTGCAACTGCCCGACATCGTCAAGCAAGTAGCGCCCTGGTTGGTCACCGTTAACGAAATTGAGCTCGGCGTATGCCTGCAAAAAGAGTGGCTGCATCACCGCGAGCAACTGAGCGAGCCGCTGCGTTTGCGCGTCGAAAAATCTATGACGATGCCGGGCACTGATTACCTCATTGCCAAAGATCGCATGTTCCACGTCATGAACGCCTTTGACGAGTACTTTGCCACTTACGATGCAATTTTGTGTCCTGCGGCTTTGGGAACGGCCCCGCAGGGCCTGACTTCCACAGGCAACCCGATCATGCAAACTGTCTGGAGCTTTGCTGGATTGCCCAGCGTGAACTTGCCTCTGCTGACCTTGTCCAATGGTTTGCCCTTGGGGGTTCAGGCGGTTGGCTCTTACCAAAACGATGCTCGCTTGCTACGCTCCTCGCGATGGCTAGTCTCTGAATTTATCAAAAGGAACATGGCATGAAATCCTTGCAACGCGTTACTGGCTTTATCGGCCTCTTACTAATGGCTGCTTTCTTGCTGCCCTATATTTTTAAACTTCCACAATTGGACATTACTCTGATTTTGATGGGTGGCCTGAGCCTGGCTATTTTTGATTTTTTTTCGTCTAACAAAGACGAATAAGAAATTTCTTGAGTGATTGCCTAACTATCTGTACGGCAAGTCCTCTGAGCGCTACAGCTTTTGAGGCCTGATCAATTTAGGTCCTCATTGTGATTGGCAGACATCCGCCCATTCTGGTATCGCTCCAATGAGTCAAAATTCAAACGCCTTGCCAACCGCTTTTCAAAAGCTTGCATTTTCCAATTTAATGGCACAGTCAGCAGAGCAGCTGACTTTGGCAGCTGTGCCTATCGTGGCGGTGCTGGTGCTACAAGCTGGACCCGGAGAAATTGGTGTGATTGCCGCAGTGCAGTCCTTGCCGTTTTTACTACTTTCCATTCCCTTGGGCTTGCTGGCCGATCGCATGTCGCGAAAAAAGTTGATGGTAGTTTCCGAGCTGCTGCGTGTGTGTGCCTTGATGGTGCTAATTGGCGCCATGTTGCTCGATCAAATCAGTGTGACCCTATTGGCTTGCGTGGGTTTTCTGGCATCTGTTGGCACTGTTGGCTTTAGTGTGAGTGCGCCTTCTTTGGTGCCATCTTTGGTGGGGCCGCAGCATCTGGCCACAGCCAATGGTCGATTGGAGTTGGCGCGCAGCATGGCCTTTGCAGGAGGCCCTGCATTGGCCGGTGCATTGATTGCCTGGATGGGCGCATCTACCTCCTTTGTGTTGTCCTTGATGATGTCACTGGCAGCAGTCGGTTTTTTAAGCCAGATTCAAGAACCGAGCAGGCAATCTGCACCTGATCGCCATCCTTGGTTAGAGCTCAAAGATGGCGCAAATTTTGTATGGGCCAGTCAACTCTTGCGTCCCATCTTGTTCACATCAGTCGCCTGGAATATTTCTTGGTTTGTTTTGCAAGCCATCTATGTGCCCTATGCCATGCATACCTTGGGAATGGGATCAAGCGAAGTGGGGCTGACCATGGCCTGTTATGGCGTGGGCATGATCGTAGGCTCCTTGATGGCGGCTCGCATTGTTTCTGTCATGCCTTTTGGTATGGCCATTTTGCTGGGGCCATTTTTCTCCGTCCTCGCAGCGATTGTCATGGCTTTAACCATTTGCTATCCCTTCGTCAGCGTGGCGGGCTTGGCTTACTTTCTGTTTGGATTTGGTCCCATCATTTGGACCATCACATCCACCACTTTGCGTCAAAGCGTCACGCCCAACGCCATGATGGGCCGGGTCACCGCCATTACCATGGTGGCTGGCACTGGCGCGCGCCCCATTGGTGCTTTGCTGGGCGCTTTTGTGGGTGAATGGAGCTCGGACCTTGCCAGTCTCTTGTTGGTAGTGATGGGCTTCTCGGTTCAAGCCATTGTGATTGGCTGCTCTAGGGTCCGAAGCTTGAAATCTCTCAGCGAAGCCCGGGAAGGGCGATAAGGATAAAGCCAAATTTTGACCTTGGAGCCAGACATGCCTTGAATCTGTGGCCTAATATCGCCTTGAACTTTTTTTCCTGGAGCCACTGATGGGCAATAAGATTGTTACCGAAGCTGATCGCAAATACACCCCGCCCTTGAAGGCTTTGCCTGGCGTTACTTTACCCACAACCGGCCGCGGCCAACGTGTTAGCTTAGAACGCGGCGTTTCCACGCGCAGCAAAAAGAACCCTGGCAAGCGTGCTAAAAAAGGTGGTTAATGCTGCTTGACCATTGAGACCAGAGTTTTCACTTTGGAATCAACAAAAGCCCTCTCATGAGGGCTTTTTATTTTCAAAAAAGCTCAACTTGAAGGCACAATAGAGCTTTAGCCCCGGTGGTGAAATTGGTAGACACATCGGACTTAAAATCCGCCGCTTCGTTCATAGCGGGCGTGCCGGTTCGATTCCGGCCCGGGGCACCATCGACTAAGTAAACAGCCATGACATCCTTCAGCGCACCCTTTGAAATTCATGTTCATGGTGAAATCCTGTTGCGTGATGACGTGGACTTTAAGGCACTGCAAGAAGCCGCCAAGCCCCTTTGGAAATACGCGGGCGCTAAATCGCTCACAGAAGGTGCACAAAGCCTTTACGAAGAAGAGCCTGGCATTCGATTTGAAGCCGCCGATCACAAGCTTCAACTGTGCTGGACCGTCCGCGGCGACGAGGATTTTCGCCAAGTGCTAGACGATCTCTGCATGAACATCAACGAAATTTCGGCAGCGGGCGCACAGCTAGAAATCACCTTTTACGACACTGAGTTTGAAGATGAAGATGAATCGCGCGGCGCAGAGTCACGCGATGATTTCCTCATCCTCTTTGTGGGCCCCGATCCTGCTTCAATCATGCAGGCACAAAGAGATTTGCTGGTTCAAGACGTCGTGGGACTTATGGAGCGCCATTTTGATGGCTCAGAACTCAGTGGCGTGGTCCAAGAAATTGACAAGCTGTTCTCCGAGCGCTTTAGCGATTTGGTCAGCTCCCTCGAGCTGGGCAAGCCGCCCAGGGGCAGCGGTGGCGGCGGACCTCAAGGTGGTGGTCATGGCGGGGGCCGTCGGCCACGCCATTTGCACTGAATTCAAATTTAATTGCCATCAGGCCTTGGCCCACTTGCCATGCTCAATCCGGGTGTAAAGCGCAGAGAAGTCTTTGGCTGGGCCATGTATGACTTCGCCAATTCTGGCTACACCACGGTGGTCATCACAGCGGTCTTTGCGGCTTACTTTGTGGGCGCAGTGGCCGACCAAGCAGATTGGGCCACTTTGGCTTGGACCAGTGCACTCAGTCTGTCCTACGCCATTGTCATGCTCACCATGCCAGCTTTGGGCGAATGGGCCGATCGACACGCCGCCAAGAAAAAAATGCTCATGGCTTTTACCGCCGCTTGCGTGGTCAGTACGGCAGCCTTGGCTTGGGTCGGGCCGGGTCAGGTGGCTTTGGCTGTTGTTTGCATTGTGATCTCCAACACTTTTTTCTCTTACGGCGAATCTTTAACAGCAGCCTTTTTGCCTGAACTGGCCACATCCAAGGCCATGGGACGCGTCAGTGCATGGGGATGGGCATGGGGTTATTTAGGCGGCATGCTGACATTGGGTATTTGCTTGGGCTATGTGCTTTGGGCACAAGACCAAGGCCAAACTGCGGGACAGTTTGTACCGGTCACCATGCTTGTCACCGCCCTCATTTATGCGCTTGCCGCATGCGTTACCTTTGCACTCATGAAAGAACACGCCAAACCGCAACCTGAGCGAGAGCGTTCAAAAAGTCAGTGGCAACAGTTGCGTCAAACCTTTCAAGAAGCCAAAGCCTACAAAGATTTCATGCAACTCATGGCGTGTGCAGTGGCCTATCAAGGCGGCGTGGCTGTTGCCATTACATTGGCAGCCATCTACGCCGAACAAGTCATTGGATTTCAGCCGCAAGAAACCATGGCCCTTATTTTTGTATTGAACATTGCGGCCTTGGTGGGCGCTTTGGTGTTTGGGTATGTGCAAGATCGCATCGGTCACAAATTGGCGCTGGCGATCACTTTGGTAGGGTGGAGCATCACTTGTGTTTTGGCAGCGCTGACCACCAGCAAAGAAGTTTTTTGGTGGGCGGCTGCCTTGGCGGGTGTTTGCATGGGTTCTAGCCAATCCACGGGCAGGGCCATGGCGGGCTTGTTCATTCCAAGCCATCGTTTGGCTGAGTTTTTTGGCTTGTGGACGTTTGCCATTCGACTGGCCAGCATTGTGGGCCCATTGGGTTATGGATTGATCACTTGGTTCACGTCGGGCAATCAGCGCATGGCAATTGGTGCCACCGCTGTTTTGTTTCTGGTCGGTTTGGCTTTGTTGTTGCCCATCAATGTACAGCGAGGTCAAAGCAAGGCCCAAGCGCAAGCCTAATCGACAGCCTCATGACTGCATTTCGCTACCTTCAGACCTACCCAGACAAGCTGCAGTTGCAAGTGCAGAAAATCATTGAAGGTCCTGGTTTGGGTGAATGGTTAAAGTCTAGACATTCAGAGTCGCACACCATTCGCACAGATGGCGCACTCTACAACTACGTCATGGAACTGAAAAATGAATTTTTGCGTCAGGCTGATCCCATTAACAAGGTCAGTTATGACAGCAAGCTGCAAATCATTCAACATGCTTTGGGTTTGCACACCACCACCTCACGCATTCAAGGCAGCAAACTGAAATCAAAGCGCGACATCAAAGTGGCCGCCTTGTTCAAAGAAACACCCATTGCATTTTTGCAAATGATTGCTGTGCACGAATTGGCGCATCTCAAAGTGCGCGAACACGACAAAGCTTTCTACAAGCTTTGCCATCACATGGCACCAGATTATGCGCAGTGGGAGTTTGAGCTGCGGGTTTACCTCACGCACCTAGATCAGGGTGGTGAGAAGCTTTGGGCTGCAGCTTGATGGCAGCACGCAGGCGGCAGGTCTAACCACCGAAGGGCCGCAGATTGAAGTGCGCTTAAAGCGCCTGTGGTCCAAAGTTCAATCTTTTCAGATTCACTTGAACGAGAAGGGGCGAGAGGCACCAAATTGGCTGGTGTGATTAAGCGTTTGGTTTGTTTCGCAACCGCTTCACCTGTTGAAATAAGCTGTACATCAGGACCAACCAGTTTTTGTAAAATTTCTTGCACAAAAATGTAGTGCGTGCAGCCTAAAACCAAGGTGTCTATTTGGGCATTTGCAGGCCCAAAAGAGCCCATGCTCTGAACGTACTTGGCACACAACTGCGCAACCTCTGTGGTGTCGTTTAAAGACTTTTCAGTTTGCTTTTCAATGGCCAGCGCCAAGCCTTTGCAGGCTTTTAAAACAAAATGGCCTTTCTTAGGCAAAGCATCTGTTTGAACTGTCTTGAGCAAGTTGTCGAAACGCGTGCTGTTCAAAGTGCCTTGTGTGCCCATCACGCCCACATACCCAGTTTGCGTTTGTGCAAGCGCGGGTTTGAGTGCGGGTTCAACACCTATGAATGGCAGCTTAGGGTAATGGGTGCGCAAACTCTCAATGGCCACAGCCGTGGCGGTATTGCATGCCACAACCACGGCCTTCATGGCACCCTTTGCCAAAAGCTGTTCAGTGATGTGATGGCTTCGTGCAATGACAAAGTCGTCGCTGCGCTCGCCATAGGGCGCATAGCCACTGTCGGCCCAGTAAATGAAGCGCTCTTGCGGCATTTCGGCACGCAAGGCTTTCAAAACACTCAAGCCACCAATGCCGCTGTCAAAAACGCCGATGGCCCCTTGACGGGCACCCACATTTAGAGGGGCAGGCTCAATTGGCGCCAACTTTGATGCCTTTGAACTCTCCCGTGGCAATTCGTTTTTGCCATTCAGCGGGGCCGGTATTGTGAGCGCTTGTGCCACCAGAATCTACCGCCACTGTGACAGGCATATCCACCACATCAAATTCGTAAATGGCTTCCATGCCCAAGTCTGCAAAGGCCAACACCTTCGATTGTTTGATGGCTTTGGACACCAAATAAGCCGCACCGCCCACCGCCATGAGGTAGGCTGATTTGTGTTTTTGGATGGCTGCAATGGCCTCAGGGCCACGCTCGGCTTTGCCCACCATGGCAATCAGGCCGGTTTGGGCCAACATCATCTCGGTGAATTTGTCCATGCGTGTGGAGGTGGTGGGGCCTGCGGGTCCAACAGCTTCGCCCTTCATGGGGTCTACCGGGCCTACATAGTAAATGACGCGGTTGGTGAAGTCGACAGGCAGTTTTTCGCCCTTGGCCAACATGTCTTGAATGCGTTTGTGAGCGGCATCGCGCCCCGTTAACATTTTGCCGTTGAGCAGCAAAGTTTGACCAGGTTTCCAGCTCGCCACCTCTGCGGGAGTCAGTGCGTTTAAATCAATGCGCTTGCTCTTTTTTGTATCGGGTGTCCAGTTCACATCGGGCCACAAATCGAGGGAAGGCACATCCAAGTAAACGGGGCCAGAGCCGTCCATCACAAAGTGCGCATGTCGGGTGGCGGCGCAGTTGGGAATCATGGCCACAGGCTTACTGGCGGCGTGGGTGGGGTACATCTTGATTTTGATATCAAGCACCGTGGTGAGGCCACCCAAACCTTGAGCGCCAATGCCAAGCGCATTGACTTTTTCATAAATTTCCAAGCGCATGTTTTCAACTTGAGTGAGCTTTTCGCCCTTGCTTGATTTCTCTAGCAACTGGTACATGTCGAGGTCGTCCATTAAACTTTCTTTGGCCATCAGGGCTGCCTTTTCTGCAGTACCACCAATGCCAATTCCCAACATGCCAGGAGGGCACCAACCAGCACCCATGGTGGGGACTGTTTTCAAGACCCAGTCGACGACACTGTCGCTGGGGTTGAGCATGACCATCTTGGACTTGTTTTCACTACCGCCTCCTTTTGCAGCCACGGTGATGTCCAGTTTGTTGCCGGGCACTATTTGCGTGAAGATCACGGCAGGGGAGTTGTCCTGTGTGTTCTTGCGAGCAAATTCAGGATCGGAAACTACCGATGCGCGCAACATGTTGTCGGCATAGTTGTAACCTCGTCGCACGCCTTCATTGATGGCATCTTCTAAGCCGCCTTTGAAGTTGTCAAACTTGATGTCCATGCCGACTTTCAAAAACACATTGACGATGCCGGTGTCTTGGCACATGGGACGATGGCCCATGGCGCTCATTTTGCTGTTGGTCAAAATTTGCGCAAGGGCGTCTTTGGCCGCGGGGCTCTGCTCTCGGTGGTACGCAGAAGCTAAGTGGGAGATGAAATCAGCAGGGTGGTAGTAGCTGATGTATTGCAGGGCAGCTGCTACGGATTCAATCAGGTCTTCTTCTTTAATCAAGGTGGTCATGTCTTACTTTCACGAAGTCTTATTTAAATTTTCAAAATTCAGGAGCTGAAAGCTGCCTGTTCACTATTTTCAATGGTTGTTGTGGTGTGACATCAGCTTGTCGGTGTAGGCAATGGCCAAGGCACTGAGAAGGAAGGTGACATGGATGATGGTTTGCCACATCAGAACTTGTTCGGTGTAGTTAGCAGCATTGATGAATGTCTTGAGCAGGTGGATGGAACTGATGCCGATGATGGCAGTGCCTAATTTCACTTTCAAAACAGACGCATTCACATGGCTCAGCCATTCTGGTTGATCGGGGTGGTTTTCCAAATCCATGCGCGACACAAATGTTTCGTAGCCACCCACAATGACCATGATGAGCAGATTGGAAATCATGACCACGTCAATGAGTGCTAAGACCACTAACATGATGATGGTCTCATTCAATTGCGTGATGGGGGCGTCGACTTTGTAACCAATGCCAGAGATCAAAGCTTGAAGGGCTGTTTGGCTGCCAAATACGGCTTCCAAAAGATGCACCAGCTCCACCCAAAAATGGAACACGTAGACACCCTGCGCCAAAATTAAGCCGAGGTAGAGGGGAAGTTGCAACCAACGACTGGCAAAAATCAGCTTAGGCAGGGGGCGAAGGTCCGTTTTTTGGGAATGGGGTTGGGGGTTGGAAGCCATGGTTGATCTTTAGAGAAGTTTGTTTGATTTTAAAGCCGTAGATTTGCCGAAATGTGTCGGATTTAACAAGATATGAAAGAATACTGTCAGTCAGGGCTTTGTAAGAGCCAAGCACGACATTCAGCACCAGCAATTCGAATAAGTTCCTAAGGAGACACATCATGAGCGCCACCGTTTACCAGCCCAGTGCTGACTTCGTTAAAAATGCCCATATCTCTGGTATGCCAGCTTACCAAGCCCTTTGTAAAGAGGCTGAAACAGATTACGAAGGCTACTGGGCTCGGCTAGCCAAAGAATTCATATCGTGGAAAACACCCTTCACCAAGGTTTTGGATGAATCCAAAGCGCCTTTCTTCAAATGGTTTGAAGACGGCACCCTGAATGCCTCTTACAACTGCTTAGACCGCAATGTAGAAAAAGGCTTAGGCAATAAAACGGCCCTCATTTTTGAAGCTGACGGTGGTGAAATCACGCGCATTACATACAGCCAATTGCTGGCCAAAACCTGCCAAATTGCCAATGGACTCAAATCCATCGGCATTCAAAAAGGCGACCGCGTCATCATCTACATTTCCATGTCAATTGATGGGGTGGCGGCCATGCAAGCTTGCGCCCGCATTGGCGCCACACACTCCGTGGTGTTCGGTGGTTTCTCAGCCCAGTCATTGCGCGATCGCATTGAAGATACGGGCGCCAAAGCTGTGATCACGGCCGACCACCAAATTCGCGGTGGCAAACAATTGCCTTTGAAATCCATTGTCGACGATGCCATTGCCTTGGGCGGTTGCGGCAGCATCAAAGATGTGTTGGTAGTCAAGCGCAGCGGCGCCGATGTCGCCATGACTGCAGGTCGCGACACTTGGATGCACGACTTGGTGGCCAAGCAAGCCAACACCTGCGAGCCAGAATGGGTGGGTGCTGAGCATCCCTTGTTCTTGCTCTATACCTCTGGCTCAACAGGCAAGCCCAAAGGTGTTCAACACTCTACAGGCGGCTACCTGTTGCACGCGGCCCTGACCACCAAATGGACCTTCGACTTGAAACAAGACGACGTGTTCTGGTGCACGGCCGACATTGGTTGGGTCACAGGCCATACCTACATCACCTACGGCCCCTTGGCCTTGGGCGGTACAGAAATTGTGTTTGAAGGTGTGCCCACATACCCTGACGCAGGCCGTTTCTGGAAAATGATTCAAGACCACAAGGTCTCAATTTTCTACACGGCGCCTACTGCCATTCGCTCTTTGATCAAAGCGGCTGAAGCCAATGATGCGGTGCATCCCAAGAGCTACAACTTGAGCAGCTTGCGCTTGCTCGGCTCTGTGGGCGAACCCATCAACCCCGCTGCGTGGGAGTGGTATCACAAGCACGTGGGCGGTGGCAACTGCCCCATTGTCGACACCTTCTGGCAAACCGAAACCGGTGGTCACATGATCACGCCACTGCCTGGTGTGACACCCATGGTGCCCGGTTCTTGCACACTGCCTTTCCCTGGTATTCAAGCCGCCATCGTGGACGAAACAGGCAAAGACATGCCCAACGGCCAAGGTGGTATCTTGGTGGTCAAGCGCCCATGGCCTTCCATGATTCGAACCATCTGGGGTGACCCCGAGCGTTTCGTGAAAAGCTACTATCCAGCCGATTTCCAAGGCAAGTACTACTTGGCCGGCGACGGTGCCATTCGCGATGCCGAAACAGGCTACTTCACCATCACGGGCCGCATTGACGACGTGTTGAATGTGTCGGGCCACCGCATGGGCACGATGGAAATTGAATCTGCTTTGGTCAGCTGCACCGAGCTGGTGGCCGAAGCCGCTGTGGTGGGTCGTCCCGATGAAACAACCGGAGAAGCCATTTGTGCGTTTGTGGTGCTGAAGCGGCCCTTGCCGACAGGAGACGAAGGCAAGGCCATTGCCAAACAATTGCGCGATCACATCGCCAAAGAAATTGGCCCCATTGCCAAGCCTAAAGACATTCGCTTTGGAGAGAACTTGCCTAAGACTCGTTCCGGCAAAATCATGCGCCGCTTGTTGCGCAGCTTGGCCAAAGGCGAGGAAATTACGCAAGACATTAGCACTTTGGAAAACCCAGCCATTTTGGGCCAACTGGGTCAAACGTATTGAGCTGAACTGCAAAGCCTGGTAGCACAAAGAGTCCATCCCGAGAGGGGCGGACTCTTTTTTTCAGGGTCTGGGGCCCATCACCACGCCTTCACGCCGAGGATCTGCACCCCCAAAGAAGCCTGTGGGTGTTACTTCAACAGCTTGAAGACCACTGATCAAGGGGGTTTCACGAACCTCATGGCCCTTAGCCTGCAGCGCTTTGATGGTGCTTTCTGGAAAGCGCCTCTCTTCCAAAATGGTAGGGCCATTGAGTGAGCTGAAATTGGGCAAGTTGATAGCTTGCTGTGTGTTCAAGCCCCATTGCAATGTGCCAACCAAAAGCTTGCCTGTGTAGTGAATGATGACAGCACCGCCTGGGCTACCGCCCGTCATTTTCAATTTGCCAGTGTCTTTTTCAAACACCAAAGTTGGAGACATAGAAGAGCGCGGCCGTTTGCCACCTTCAACCCGATTGGCAATGGGCATGCCTTTGGCGTCTGCAGGCGCATAACTAAAATCGGTCAGCTCGTTGTTCAACAAAAAACCACCGTGCCTGCCTTGGCCTGAATTGACCATGTTTCTAGAACCAAAGACGGCTTCGATGGTGGTGGTCATGGCCACAGCATTGCCGAACTTGTCAATCACGCTAATGTGGCTGGTACCATGTTCTTCTTGTGCCTGCATGGGTGCAAAGGCAGTCTTGGTTCCAGCAGGATTGCCAGGTTGTGCCACCTTCATGCTTTTCGCGCCGATGAGGCTGCTGCGTTGTTTGAGGTACTGGGTATTCCAAAGCGTCCGCCAATCACCGCCAGGTGGCTGAACAAAATCAGGGTCCGCCACAAATTGGCCACGGTCTGCAAAAGCCAAACGGGCTGCTTCTGTGTAAAAGTGCAGCCAATCGGCCGAAGGCAAACCTTGCTCAAGTTGCATTGTCCCGGCCGCAGTGTTGTTCAAAATGCCCAGCATTTGCCCGATGGCCAATGTGCCCGAACTGGGTGGTGGGAAACCGCAAAGTTGATAGGTTTTTCCAGTTGTTTGCACCAAATGATCAAAGCACAAAGGATCGCGTTTTTTGGCTTTGTAATTGGCCAAATCTTGCATTGTCATGCTGCCAGGGCGTGTGGGGTGTTGTCGCACTTTTTTAACCAAGGCTTCGGCCACAGGGCCATCCTTCAAAGCTTGGGATCCACGCTTTGCAATGTCGCGCATGACAGCTGCCAACTCGGGATTTTTCAGGATGTGACCGATAGGGTATGGTTTGCCCTGCGCATCGTAAAAGTAGCTTGCGGCGACAAGGTCATTGATTAAATAATTTTCAGCCAACAACGCGCTATGCAAGCGAGGGCTGAGCTTGAAGCCTTCCTCTGCCAGTTGAATGACCGGCTGTATCAATGTTGCCCAAGGTAATTTGCCATGTTCTTTGTGTGCCATTTCAAGCACTGTGAGGGTGCCAGGAACCCCTACCGACAGGCCGCTGACAACACCGTCAATGAAGGGCAGAGGCTTGCCTTGCGTATCTAAAAAAAGTTTATCTGTAGCGGCCGAAGGGGCTGTTTCACGACCATCGTAGGCCTCTACTTTTTTGCCATCGTGGTGCAGAACAAAAGCACCACCGCCTATGCCACTTGACTGAGGTTCAACCAAAGTTAAAACCATTTGAACCGCAATGGCCGCATCAATGGCAGAGCCACCCGCTAGGAGAATTTGGTAACCCGCATCGGTGGCCAAAGGATTGGCGGCAGCCACTGCAAAACCTTGAGTGGCCCAGCCTGGTTTTTCTTGATAACCCACAGGGTCGTTAGGTTGATCGGGTGTGGCGTAGTTAAAGTTTTTGGGTTGTAACGCGCAAGCGCTCAAGCCGAAAGCCAAAACTCCGACTGCAATATTTTGGACGCAGCTTATCTTCAATAACTTCATGTCGCTCACAGGGTGTTAGATGGCAAAAGTATGGCTTACTTTGGAGCGAGCCTAATGGCGCCATCCAGGCGAATCACTTCGCCATTGAGCATGTCGTTCTCCAAAATATGCTTGACCAATTTGGCATAGTCGTTGGGTGTTCCTAGGCGGCTAGGGAAGGGGACAGCTGCTGCCAACGCGTCTTGGACTTCTTGCGGCATGCCAAACACCATGGGCGTGCCAAAAATGCCGGGCGCAATGGTCATGTTGCGAATTCCGTTTCGTGCAAGATCGCGGGCAATCGGCAAGGTCATGCCCACCACACCGCCTTTGGAAGCAGAGTAAGCGGCTTGGCCAATTTGACCGTCGTAAGCGGCCACAGAAGCCGTAGAAATCAAGACGCCGCGTTCGCCTGTGGCTTCCGGTTCGTTTTTGCACATGGCCTCGGATGCCAATCGAATCATGTTGAAACTGCCAATCAAATTGACGGTGATGGTTTTGCTAAATACCGCCAGTGAATGCGCGCCATTTTTACCCACTGTTTTTTCGGCAGGGGCAATACCAGCACAATTCACCAAGCCCACCAATTTGCCAAGCGACACAGCCTTGGCAACCACAGCTTGACCGTCGGCTTCGTTGCTAACGTCGCACTTGACGAAAGCACCCCCCAATTCTTTGGCGATGGCCTCGCCTTTTTCAGCTTGCATGTCTGCAATCACCACTTTGCCGCCATGGCCTGCCAACATGCGGGCCGTGCCTTCGCCCAGACCCGATGCGCCGCCCGTCACGATGAAAACTTTGCCTTGGATGTCCATGAATACCCCTTGATGAGTTGACGTTACGTTAACGTCAATTATGCATGGGTGATCCAAATGAAAACTATCGCACTCATAAGTAATCCCAATCAGGGTTATCACTATTAGGGTTTACGATAGGCCTCAATGAGTTTTCTCATTCAACATTTTTTTAAAACCAACCTCAAGGTAACACCATGACACTTATCAACACGCAAGTTCAGCCCTTCAAAACCCAAGCTTTCCACAACGGCAAGTTCATTGAAGTTTCAGACGCCAGCCTCAAGGGCAAGTGGTCTGTTTTGATCTTCATGCCAGCTGCGTTCACCTTCAATTGCCCCACAGAAATTGAAGACGCTGCTGACAACTACCCGGCCTTTCAAAAGGCCGGTGCCGAGGTTTACATCGTGACCACCGACACCCACTTTTCACACAAAGTGTGGCACGAGACTTCACCCGCTGTGGGCAAAGCCAAGTTCCCATTGGTGGGCGACCCGACTCACACCCTGACCAACGCGTTTGGCGTGCACATTGCTGAAGAAGGCCTGGCTTTGCGCGGTACCTTCATCATCAACCCAGAAGGCACCATCAAGACCATGGAAGTGCACTCTAACGAAATCGCCCGTGACGTTTCTGAAACACTTCGCAAGTTGACTGCCGCACAGTACACAGCAGCCAACCCTGGTCAAGTTTGCCCTGCTAAGTGGAAAGAAGGCGCTAAGACTTTGACACCTTCACTCGACTTGGTCGGCAAGATCTAAGTTAGGACATATCCGTGAAAAGGTCAACGCTCTGAATCTCAGGGCGTTGACAGTAAGCCTGTGCAGCGCACCGACTTGAATTTGAAATTGCATTAGGAAAAAAACCATGTTAGACGACACCCTCAAATCGCAATTACAAACCTACTTGGGCATGCTGAGAAACCCCATCCGCTTGATCGCCACATTGGACGACAGCGAGACCGGCGTGGAGATGCGTACCTTGCTGGAAACCATTGTGGGTTTGTCAGACAAAGTGAGTTTGGACACCTCGGGTACAGATGCGCGCACGCCTTCTTTTGTGGTGGTCCGAGAAGGTGAAACGCAAGGCGTTCGTTTTGCTGGCTTGCCACTGGGACATGAGTTCACATCTTTGGTATTGGCCTTGTTGTGGACCGGCGGTCATCCCCCCAAAGTAGAAGCAGACGTGATCGAAAGTATTAAGGCACTCGACGGCGCTTTCAACTTTGAGGTCTACATGTCATTGTCATGCCACAACTGCCCTGACGTGGTTCAGGCTTTGTCGCTGATGGCCATTTTCAATCCCAAAGTGAAGACCGTGGTCATTGAAGGCGGCGCCTTTCAACAAGAAGTGACCGAGCGCGAAATCATGGCCGTGCCCATGGTGTTTTTGAATGGCAAGGTGTTTGGATCAGGGCGCATGTTGGTGGAAGAAATTGTGGCCAAAATTGACACGGGTTCTGCCGACCGAGAAGCCGCCAAGCTCAACGCCAAAGAAAACTTCGACCTGCTGATTGTGGGCGGTGGCCCTGCTGGCGCTGCAGCCGCCGTTTATGCCGCACGCAAAGGCATTCGCGTGGGTGTGGCGGCAGAACGTTTTGGCGGTCAGGTGAACGACACCTTGGCCATTGAAAACTACATTTCAGTTTTGGAAACCGATGGCCCTAAATTTGGCGCAGCCTTAGAGGCCCAAGTGCGTCAGTACGGTGCTGACATCATGAATTTACAGCGAGCAGCAAAAATTATTCCGGCTGAAGAAGAGGGCGGTCTGATTCAAGTCCAAATGGAAAACGGTGGTGTCTTGAAAGCCCGTACAGTTATTTTGTCGACCGGAGCCAGATGGCGCAATGTCAATGTGCCCGGCGAGCAAGAATACAAAAACAAAGGCGTGGCCTATTGCCCGCATTGCGATGGTCCTTTGTTCAAAGGCAAACGCACCGCTGTGATTGGTGGTGGCAATTCTGGCATTGAAGCAGCCATCGATTTGGCAGGCATTGTGGCGCATGTCACCGTCATTGAATTTGCCGATCAGCTCAAGGCCGATGCCGTGTTGGTCAACAAGCTCAAAAGCTTGCCTAACGTGACCGTGCATACCAACGCTCAGACCACCGAAATTACAGGTGACGGTAGTGTGGTCAATGGCATTCGCTTTAAAGAACGTGCATCTGGCCAAGAGCAGCACATTGCCCTAGAGGGTGTGTTTGTTCAAATTGGTTTGATTCCCAACACTGAGTTCTTGAAAGGCACGTTAGAGCTGTCTAAGTTTGGTGAAATTGTGGTCGATGCCAAAGGTCACACCAATGTGCCTGGCGTGTTTGCAGCCGGCGATTGCACCACCGTGCCTTTTAAACAAATTGTGATTGCAGCCGGCGACGGTGCCAAGGCGGCACTCAGTGCGTTTGATCACCTGATTCGGACGCCGGTAGCGGCTTAGGTTGCGGGCTCTTGCGCACGTAGGCCAAGGCAAACGCCAGCCATCCTAGGATGAAACAGGTGCCACCCCATGGCACCAAGCTTCTGAAAGTTTGGACGTCATACCATGCGCGAATGAGAATGTTGATCGAAAACATCAAGCAACCTAGCAAGAACAAAACGCCTGCTGCCAGCAGGCGTTTTTCACTTGACCTAGATTGTCCCAAGATGCCCACCAAAATAAGACCAATTGAATGAAATTGCAGCAAGTTCAAGCTGGCTTGGACCATGGCGGGTGAACTGCCGATTAAACTGTTGCCATGCGAAGCGTAAGCTGACGCAATGACCGACAGGGCTGCCATGAAGGCGCCCATCGCAATGAACCCCTTCGGCCATCTCGGCAAAGTTGTTTGTTGAAGGTGTTCCATTAAAACCAATGCATTTCAAATTAGATCAGACATTATGCAAGTGAAGTTAGGGGCCTCAGGGCCAATTCCTGTTTGGCCAGATGTCCTCAAGCTCATTGCGTGCCGCATGAGTTTGATCGGTGTACTTGTTTTGACAGGCTGTGCCAGTGTCAAAGCGCCAGATGCAAATGTTGTCAAAACGCCTGGTGCTATTGAGTCAACTTCGACAGGCACAACGCCTGCCGTCCCCATCTTGATTGAACCTGTTGCACCTCTGAAAGTTTTGAATTTGGGTTTGGCTTTGGGAAGCGGTGCTGCGCGAGGATTTGCACATGTAGGCGTGATACAAGTTTTGGAGGAGGCTGGCATTCAACCCGACCTGGTTGTCGGTACGTCCGCTGGCAGTTTGGTTGCCGCTTTGTATGCCAGTGGCAAAAACAGCGCTCAACTTAGGCGAGTGGCCGAGACCATGGAAGAAGCGGAAATTACAGACTGGATGATGCCCATTCTGAATCGGGGCGCTTTAAGAGGCGAAGCCTTGGCGCGCTACGTGAATACGCAAGTGGGAGGCCGCTTGATTGAGCAAATGAAAATACCCTTGGGCATTGTGGCCACTGACCTGCACAACGGCGAACCCATGCTCTTTCAAAGAGGCAACACCGGATCAGCTGTGAGGGCCTCTAGCGCAGTGCCAGCTGTATTTCAACCGGTCAAAATTGGCACCAGAGAGTATGTGGATGGCGGCTTGGTTTCACCGGTTCCAGTACGGCAGGCGCGTGAAATGGGTGCCAATGTGATCATTGCCGTTGATATTTCCACTGACCCCGAAGGCAGCCCCGCATCGGATACGTTTCAAATATTGATGCAGACCTTCAACATCATGGGCAAAAGCTTGAACACCGTTTTGTTGAAAGATGCCGATGTGGTGGTCAAGCCGGCGTTGATGGGTGTGAAGAGCGCTGACTTTGCCGCCAGGCGCAAGTCCATCGAAGCGGGTAGGGAGGCGATGCTCAAAGCCATGCCAAAGCTAAAACAAGTCTTGAGTGGCTATGCTACCAAGCCATGAAAGTGCTGGAAAGTCAGAAACAAAAAAGCCGGTTTTAAACCGGCTTTTTTGTCAGAGAAAGGCCAGAGCGAATCAGGCCTTTTTCAGAGCACGTTGATTAACGCTTTTTGGCAGCTGTCTTAGCAGTTGCAACAGCTGTGTTGGTCACAGCAGCCATGTTGGCTTCAGCCATGTCGGTGGCTTGCTTCACAGCTTTTTGAACTGATTCGTAAGCATTGTTAGCGGCGTTCACGGCGCTTTTCATCATGGCAACTGCTGTCTCAGAGCCAGCAGGAGCGTTTGAAGTTGTAGAGTCAACCAAGTTAGCGAACTGCTTTTGCGCAGCAGCTGTTTGGGCTTCCAAAGCTTTTGTGAATTCGTTGGAAGTGCCAGAAGCGATGTCATAGAGATGACGGCTGTAAGCAGCTGTTTTCTCAGCCAAGGGCTGGAACAAGTTGGCTTGCAAAGCCATCAATTCTTGGGCGTCTTTCACGCTTAATGCAGCTTTGGTGCTGTGAGCTGACTCGCTCAAAGCAGCTTTAGTGGCTGTCAAGTTCAACTCGACCAATTTTTCCATGCCTTCGAAGGCTTTGGATGTCAAACCGAAAAGGGTTTCGACATTGGCTTTGTGTGAAGCAACGATTTGTTCTGTAGTCATCATGATTTCTCCGTTAATTTAAAAAAGTTAAAAGTCTGAAAGTTTCAAGGGACTGCTCTGAACCGGCTTTGCTTGTCGCTTGGCCTAACATCTTGTTGCAGTGCAGCATGGGTTGGATTTTAGGGGCCTTGAAGCCAATTACAAGGGGTTTTTGTTGCAATGCAGCATTTTAGAGTCGGCGTTCTAGAAATTGAATTCATGCGAAAAGGTCACAATTCAGCCATGAAAGCTTTCTACGCCGACCACTTTGTGTTGCCTTTGCCAGAGGGGCATCGCTTTCCCATGGCCAAGTACAGCATGCTGCGCAACAAAATGGCCGCTGCCATTCAAGAGGTGCAAATGTTGGAGGCGCCTGCCGCCTCGGACGGCGAGTTGGCCTTGGCGCATTCCCCTGAATACGTTCAGGCTGTTAAATCGGGAAGTCTGAGTCCGCAAGCCCAAAGGGAGATTGGCTTTCCTTGGACGCCGGCCATGGCAGAGCGGTCGCTTCGATCGGTGGGCGCTTCTGTGGCCGCAGCCAGGGTGGCCATGAAAGAGGGCATTGCGGGCAACTTGGCTGGTGGCACACACCATGCCAGTGCGGCGCAAGGGGGTGGATTTTGTGTTTTCAATGACATTGCCGTTGCGGCCAGGGTGCTCCAGATGGAGCATTTTCGGGTTTCAAAACAGACTCTCAAGGTCATGGTGGTCGATTTGGATGTCCACCAAGGCAATGGCACTGCCAGTATCTTTGCTGAAGATGCCAGTGTTTTTACCTTGTCTCTGCATGGCGAAAAGAACTTTCCATTCAGAAAGGTCAGCAGCGACCTGGATGTGGGTTTGCCAGATGGTTGTTCAGACCCAGCATACTTAGAAGCTTTGGATCAAGCCCTTGAGCAAGCATTCAGTCGCTTTTCGCCCGACTTTTTAATCTATTTGGCAGGTGCAGACGCCCATGAGGGAGACCGGCTTGGCAGGCTCAAACTGACGGAGGCGGGCATGGCGGCCAGGGACCAAAGGGTGTTTGATTGGGCTCGTGCCAAAAAAATACCCATGATCATTTGCATGGGGGGTGGCTATGGCCATGACTTAGAGACTACCGTGGCGGTGCAAATGAACACATGGCGCTTGGCGCATTTGCACTGGCTTCACTGGCAAAATCGAGGCTTCTGACAAAGCATCACACAATTCCAAAATGGACAGTACCAAACCGCAAGCGAAGCCCCGAAGTGACTACCGCGCTTTTCGCCCCATCACTACCCGGTGGATGGACAACGACGTGTATGGCCATGTGAACAATGTTGTTTACTACAGTTGGTTTGACACGGCAGTCAATGCGCACCTGATTGAGCAGGGTGTGTTGGACATTCACCAAGGGGAAACCATTGGCCTGGTGGTAGAAACGCAATGCAATTACTTTGCGCCGCTGGCATTTCCCCAGACCATCGAGGCTGGCATCAGGGTGGCGCATCGCGGCACATCTAGCGTGAAATACGAAGTGGGCTTGTTTGCAAAAGATGCGCCACTCACTGCTGCACGCGGGCACTTTGTTCATGTCTATGTGGACAAACAAACTCGCAGACCGCAAGCCCTTTCTGAATCATTTATCAAAGTCCTGGAGCAACTCTCATGAAAGAACTGACAACAACCCAAGTGAGCACGGTCATCTCTGACCCTGACAGCGTGGATGCGGCCATCTTGAGCCGATTTTCTACGCGAGCGTATTTGAACAAGCCGGTAGAGAAGGCTGTGTTGGAGGATTTGTTGCAAGTCGCAGCGCGTTCTCCTAGCGGAACCAACACGCAACCTTGGAAAGTGTATGTGCTGCAGGGCACCGCCAAAGACAGATTGGTGAGCGAAGTTTGTGAAGCGCACAATGCCATGGCCGCCAATCCTGCATTGGCCGCTGAGCATGCAGAAGAATACGATTACTACCCAAGCAAGTGGGTGAGCCCCTATATCGACAGACGCCGTGAGTGTGGCTTTGGCTTGTACGGTGTGCTGGGAATAGGCAAGGGCGACAAAGAAAAAATGCATTTGCAGAGCCAACAAAACTTCCGATTTTTCGGTGCACCCGTCGGCCTGATCTTCACTTTAGACAAAGTCATGGGCCGTGGCAGTTTGCTCGATTACGGCATGTTTTTACAAAATCTGATGGTGGCAGCCAGAGCACGCGGCCTGCACACTTGCCCTCAAGCTGCTTGGAATAATTTTTCAAAAATCATTTACAAACATGTGGGTGCAGGTGACAACGAAATGATGGTCTGCGGCATGTCATTGGGCTACGCCGATGAGGCTGCACTGGTGAATACTTTCAAGACCACGCGCGTCGACGCCAGTACCTTCACGCATTGGATTGAATGAGTTTTTGGCTGATTCAGTGCTTGAATGGTCTCAGCCATGCAAGCACATTGTTCATCATGGCTGCGGGTTTGACGCTGGTTTTTGGCGTCACCCGCATTGTCAATTTTGCGCACGGCAGTTTTTACATGCTGGGCGCATTGGTCGCCGGCACCTTAGTCACCCAATGGCTGCCTGCTTGGTCTGAGCATGGCAGCACTTACCTGTTGGCCATGGTGTTGGGTGCAGCTTCGGCTGCATTGTTAGGCGGCTTCGCAGAAGTTTTCTTGTTTCGGCCCTTGCGCCATTCGCCGCCGCTGTATCCCTTGGTGGCCACCTTTGGTTTGAGTTTGGTCATTCACGACGTTTTGCTTTGGGCTTTGGGGCCTGGTGAAGTTTTTGCACCGCGTTTCCCGGGTTTGAAGGGTGCTGTTCAGTTGGGCGAAGATTTCTTTCCTCAATGGCAAATTGTGACGCTCTGTTTGGGTCCTGTTGTGTGGGGTGCGTTGCATCTCCTGCTCACTCAAACCAAGTGGGGACAGCGCGTTCGAGCTGCGACGCAAGACAGAGACATGCTCGATGCCCTGGGTGTCAACCCAGCACCGCTTCTTTTGAGTGTGGTGGTTTTGGGTTGTGGCCTTGCTGGTTTGGCGGGCGCTTTGCAATTGCCAAGAGAGCCTGCTAATTTGCAAATGGACTTGCAAATGGTGGTCGAGACTTTTGTGGTGGTGGTGATGGGCGGTCTGGGGAGCATCGCTGGCGCTTTTTTTGCAGCCATCTTGATTGGCTGTGTGCATGCTTTTGGCATTCACTTTTTTCCGCAGGCCACTTTGGTCTTGGTGTTTTTAACCATGGCCTTGGTGCTGGCGGTCAGGCCCCAAGGCTTGATGGGAGAACTGCCAGGTGCGGCGCCCCGCGAAAAGGTCACGCCATTTCAATTGGGGGGTGACAATCAATTTTTCAAGTGGAGTGGCTGGGTGGTATTGGCCGCTAGCGGCATCGTCCTGCTCACTGCTGGTGAATACACGCAAAGTGTCTTGGAAAATTTGCTCATCATGATGCTCTTTGGTCTCAGTTTGCAGTGGATGATGGCCTTGTCAGGGTGGGTCAGTTTTGGCCATGCAGCTTATTTTGGCCTGGGTGCTTATGCTGCGGCATTAAGTCATTTGCATTGGCACTTCAGTGCGATCATGGCTGCAATAGCGGGCGTGGCGGCTGCCTTCTTGGCAGCACTTTGTATGGGCAAATTACTTCAGCGCAGTACGGGCGTTTATTTGGCCATGCTGTCATTGGCTTTTGCCCAAATGGTGTGGGCCACTGCCAGTCAATGGGTGTCCTTCACGGGAGGCGACAACGGTTTGATTGGCTTGCAATTTTTTGACGGCAGGTCGCGTTGGATTTTTCAAGTTGTCCTTATTTTGTTGTGCTTTGTGAGCTTGTTCGGATTCTCTCGACTGATTCGATCTAGTTTTGGGGCAGCCTTGCAGGCTGGGCGCGATGCGCCTCAAAGGGCGCAAGCCAGCGCACTGAATGTCGCCAACTTGAACCAGCGTGTATTTTTAATGAGCGCTGGCTTGGCGGGTTTGTCGGGCGCTTTGTGGGCCATGAGCAAAGGCGCTGTCTTCCCTTCTGTGGCGTCTGTTTCCAATTCAGTAGATGCCCTGATGGTCGTTTTATTGGGTGGGGTGCATCAGCTTTGGGGTGCATTTGCAGGCAGTCTATTTTTGGTGGGAGGGGGCTCAGAAATAGGACGATACTTTGAATACTGGAGAGGCGGTTTGGGCCTACTCATCATGCTCTTGATGGTCTTTGCACCCGAGGGAATTTTGGGTCTCAAAAAATTTGAAAAACACACGGGTCGTAGAACCCTATGAAAATCGTCTTGAGAGTCGAGGGGCTGCGGCAAAACTATGGCGGTGTCCAAGCACTCAGGGGCGTGAGCTTTGAGCTACAAGCTGGTGAATGTGTGGCCCTGATCGGACCTAATGGTGCAGGCAAGTCAACCTGCTTTGCTTGTTTGGCGGGCCAGCAAAAAGCGCTAGCGGGAAGCCTTGTGTGGCGTGGGCATGATTTGCAGCAGTCAACGGTTGAGATGCGAACCCGTTTGGGTGTAGCCAGAACTTTTCAAGTGGCACAAGTGTTTGAAGCGCTCACAGTCCTTCAGAATTTGCAATTGGTCTTGCAGGCCTCGCGTGGCGTTTCAATGCGAGACCTCTTGGCTGAATGTTTGCTTGACGAAGCAAGGCATTGGCTATTTCAAGCTGGATTGAGCGATCTGGGTGAAGAGATGCTTAGATCGCCTGCGGCACGTCTTTCATACGGTGGCAAAAAACGTTTGGAATTGGCCATGGCCATGGCAGGGTTGCCCGACGCCAGTCAGGGTCTGATGTTGCTTGACGAACCTGCTGCAGGACTTGCACCTGAAGAGCGAGCCGACATGATGGAGCGCGTCAAACGCATGGCCCATCTGGGTGCGACGGTTTTGTATACCGAGCACAACATGGACGCGGTGTTTGGTGTGGCCGATCGTGTTTTGGTCTTGATCGATGGCCAACTGGTCGCGCAAGGGTCGCCGCAAGAAGTGGCTGCCAATCAAGAGGTGCGTGAAAGATATTTAGGTCAAACCTTTTCTCTGAGCAAGGAGCCTGTTCGTGCTTGAGATTCATAACCTCAACGCCAGTTATGGACAAGCCCAAGTCTTGTTCAATGTGTCATTGCTTGTACCTCGAGGCAACATGTTGTTGATTCGAGGGCTTAATGGCGCCGGGAAATCGAGCTTGCTTAAAGCTATCATGGGACTGATGCCGCAGTCGACGGGCAACGTACTCTGGCAAGGCCAAGCTTTGCATTCATTGAAGCCGCATGAGCGATCCCTCAAGGGATTGGGCTATGTGCCTGAAGATCGCCGGCTATTTTCTGCTCTGACGGTTCGTCAAAATTTAGAAATTGCCACGCCCAACCAGCCTAAACACAGGCCTCATGGACAGCCTGGTCTGCAGTTACAAGAAGTTTTGGAATTGTTTCCAAGCTTGTCAAGCATGCTTGAGAGACCCGCTGCACAAATGAGTGGGGGAGAGCAGCAAATGCTGGCCATTGGCAGAACCTTGATGACGCAGGCCGATGTGCTGATTTTGGATGAGCCTTGCGAGGGCATTGCACCCATTTTGGTTCTGGCCATAGCGCGGGCTCTGGCAGCGCTGAAGTCGCAGGGTTATACATTTTTAATTGCTGAGCAAAACCAAATCCTGACTGGTCTGGCGGACAAGGAGTTGACCTTGTCAGGTGGGGTGATTCAGGACTGAAATGAGCCTGATCACCACGTTTATCCTGATACCTCTGAGCCTCTAAATTGACTGGCTTCACGTACACTTCTGTCAACCCTATCAATAAGCCCCTTTTGACATGATCATTACCAGTTTGCTGGACACAGACCTCTACAAGTTCACCATGATGCAGGTGGTGCTGCATCAGTTTCCTGGTGCACAAGTGGAATATCGATTTCGGTGTCGCAATCCTGGTGTCGAGCTAGCGCCTTACGTAGATGAAATTCGCAGCGAAATCAAATCACTGTGTAGTTTGCATTTCAAAGAAGACGAATTGGCCTACCTTCGTTCTTTGCGCTTTGTCAAAAGTGACTTTGTAGATTTTTTGGGTTTGTTTCGACTGAACGAAAAATACATCCAAGTCACACCCAGTTTGACGGGTGAAATTGAAATCATCATCCAAGGACCTTGGCTTCACACCATCTTGTTTGAAATTCCAGTGTTGGCCATCGTCAACGAAGTTTATTTCAGAAATACGCAGCGACTCCCTGATTTGATGGAAGGCCGGCAACGACTGGACACCAAAATCAAGCAATTGCAGGCGGATGATTTAAAGGCACTCAAGATTGCCGACTACGGCACACGTCGCCGTTTTTCAAGAGCTTGGCATGAAGAGGTCCTAAGAGTTTTGACGGGGCGCTTGGGGTCTGGCCAGGCGGGTCAGTTTGCGGGTACCAGCAATGTGTATTTTGCATACACGCTGGGCCTGACACCCTTGGGAACCATGGCCCATGAATATTTGCAGGCGTGCCAAGCCTTGGGACCTAGGCTGCGCGACAGTCAAGTCTTTGGCTTTGAATCGTGGGCCCGCGAATACCGAGGCGACTTGGGCATTGCATTAAGCGACGTTTATGGCTTCAATGCCTTTCTGCGCGACTTTGACATGTATTTTTGCAAGCTGTTTGACGGTGCCCGTCATGACAGTGGCGACCCCTTTATGTGGGGCGAACGCATGATTGCGCACTACCGGACTCATCGAGTCGACCCGCTCACCAAAACACTCATTTTCAGTGACGGTCTTACGGTTCCCAAGACCATTGAGTTGTTCAGACAGTTCAATGGCCGCTGCATGCTGGCTTTTGGAATTGGTACCAATCTGACCAATGATTTGGGCTATGAGCCTCTTCAAATTGTGATCAAAATGACCCGCTGCAACGATCAACCGGTTGCCAAATTGTCAGACTCACCAGGCAAAGGCATGTGTGATGATGAGAAGTATTTGGCTTACCTTGCTCAAGTTTTTGAAATTACGCCAAGTCCCTGAAGTTTGCCAATCTATAGCCCCATGAATTGTTTGAAGAAAGTGCTGTGACATGAAATCTTTGTTTTCTCACTGGCTCATGCGCCTCATCTCTTTGGCTTGCTTGAGTGCCCCGAGTGCTGCCTTTGCTGCAGAATTCGATGGCGCTCAACTGACCGCTGTGTGGGGCGTTCCATTTGCTGGCATTTTGCTTTGCATTGCCCTGATGCCCCTTTTAACCCCCCAATTTTGGCACCACCATTACGGTAAGGTGGTTGCTGCGTGGTCCTTGGCATTTTTCATTCCGTTTGCGCTCATATTTGGCGCCAATTTGGCTGGCTCGAATTTGATTCACGCGCTGTTTGCAGAATACATTCCGTTCATTGTTCTCTTAACAGCCTTGTACACAGTTTCTGGTGGCATTTTTATTCGTGGCAATTTGCATGGCAGCCCTGGCCTTAACACAGCCATCCTAGCCATCGGTGCATTCTTGGCCAGCTTCATGGGCACCACGGGCGCATCCATGCTCATGATTCGCCCGCTCATCCGAGCCAATGACAACCGCAAACATGTGGCGCATGTGGTTGTGTTTTTCATTTTCATTGTGTCCAACGCGGGTGGCTCTCTCACCCCCTTGGGAGACCCGCCCTTGTTTTTGGGATTTTTAAAAGGGGTTGATTTTTTCTGGACGCTGAAAAACATTTTTCCAGAATCACTATTCTTAATGGGTTCTTTGCTGGTCATATTTTTCATTTTGGATTCTTGGTACTACCACAAGCGCGAAGAGGTCCAGGTCATTGACCCAACGCCAGATTCACGTCAAATTGGCTTTGATGGCAAAATCAATTTTGTCCTGCTAGCTGGTGTGGTGGCTTTGGTCTTGATGAGCGGTCTTTGGAAATCCGAAGTGGCTTTCGATGTGGCAGGCACTGAAGTGGGCTTGCCTGGCTTGGTGCGAGATGCTGGACTTTTGCTGATCGTTCTCATCTCTCTCAAGCTCACACCATCGCAAGTGCATGCCGACAATCAATTTGGCTGGGGTCCCATGCAAGAGGTCGCTAAACTTTTTGCAGGCATCTTTTTAACCATCATTCCTGTCATTGCCATGTTGAAAGCAGGCGTCAATGGCCCGTTTGGTGCGGTGGTGTCCGCCGTCACCAATCCAGATGGTTCGCCCAATGTGATGATGTATTTTTGGATCACGGGTTTGCTCAGTTCGTTCCTCGACAATGCGCCCACTTATTTGGTATTTTTCAACACTGCAGGCGGCGATGCGCAGGTGTTGATGACCACCTTGGCGCCTACTTTGGCGGCCATTTCTGCAGGTGCAGTGTTCATGGGTGCCAACAGTTACATCGGTAACGCGCCCAACCTCATGGTGAAAGCCATTGCGGAAGACCGCGGCATCAAGATGCCAAGCTTCTTTGGCTACATGGCTTGGTCCACTTGCGTTTTAATTCCCTTGTTTATTGTGATGACGTTCATATGGTTTCGAACATGACAAAAGCCTCTATCTTGGTCGCACGCGCTATTTTTCCTGAAGTGCTTGAGATGCTTTCGCAGCATTTTCAAGTTGAAAGCAATCAGTCGGACGAGGTGTTGTCTGCTGAAGTTTTGAAACAAAAAATGCACGGCAAGGTGGGCGCTCTCACCACGGGCAGTGAACGCATTGACGCCGCACTTTTGCAAGCCAACCCTCAACTCAAAATTGTGGCCAACATGGCTGTAGGCTTTAACAACTTTGATGTTCCTGCTATGACGGCAGCAGGTGTCTTGGCTACCAACACGCCAGATGTTTTAACGGAAACGACGGCAGACTTTGGCTTTGCATTGCTCATGGCCACTGCCAGACGCATCACCGAGAGCGAGCACTACTTGCGCCAGGGCTTGTGGACGAAGTGGAGCTATGACATGTTTGCAGGGGCCGAGGTGCATGGCAGCACGCTGGGCATCATTGGCATGGGGCGCATTGGTCAAGGGATTGCCAAGCGGGCGGCCCATGGATTTGGCATGCGAGTGATTTATCACAACCGAAGCCGCTTGAGTGCAGACCTTGAGTCTGCGTGCAAGGCGACTTACGTTAGCAAAGAAGAACTTTTAAGCACAGCCGATCATGTCATGTTGGTGGTGCCCTATAGTGCTGAGTCACATCACACCATTGGTGCCAAAGAGTTAGGTTCTATGAAGCCCTCAGCAACCTTGGTCAATATTGCCCGCGGTGGCATTGTGGACGATGCAGCTCTAGCGGTCGCATTGAAGAACAAACAAATTGCGGCAGCGGGTCTGGATGTTTTTGAAGCTGAGCCTGCGCTCAATCCTGCGCTGTTGACGGTGCCCAATGTGGTGCTCACCCCTCACATCGCCAGCTCAACCGTCAAAACGCGCTTGGCCATGGCGCAACTGGCTGCCGATAATTTGGTTTCTTTCTTTGCCTCTGGCAAGGCTCTAACACCTCTTAACCAGGTTACTTCTAAATAAGTAACTTGCTTGATCAAACACTGAATCAAACGGCATTCACACATGGACAGCAGCATGCTAATTTGGATTCTCATCGCGATCAGTTTTTTGACGCTGGGTCTGCTGTTTTCGTTATGGCGACAACGTCGAGAAGGCTCCCAAGCCTCTGAAGAGTTGGTGCAATTGACCTCGTCTCTCCAGCTGGCCAATGAGAGATTGGAGCGGGAACTTCGCAATGCCATCAACGAGTCTGCCAGAGGCGGGCGCCAAGAACTGATTCAAACTTTAGGCACCTTCCAGCAAAGTTTGGTTCAACAAGGCGCAGAAGCCACCCGAACCCAAAACGGCCAGATGGATGCGTTTGCACAACAGTTGGCTTTGTTGCAAAAAACACTTTCTGACACGCTCACCTTTCAGGTGCAGCAATTATCGGAGACCAATGCCAGACGCCTCACAGAAATGCGCGGCACTCTGGAAACGCAATTGGCGCAGCTTCAACAAAGCAACACCGCCAAGCTCGATGAAATGCGTCAAACAGTGGACGAAAAATTACAGACCACCTTGCAAGCGCGTTTGGGCGAAAGTTTCAAGCAAGTGGCCGACCGTTTGGAGCAGGTGCACAAAGGTCTGGGTGAAATGAACACCTTGGCGCAGGGTGTGGGTGACCTGAAGCATTTGCTCACCAATGTCAAAACTCGCGGTATGTTTGGCGAAGCCCAGTTGGCTTCATTGCTAGAGCAAGTGTTGGCCCCTGATCAGTATGCAACGCAACACGCCACACGGCCAGGTAGCAAAAACCGTGTGGACTTTGCCATTCGATTGCCAGGCAGATCCGATGATGGCGAACCCGTTTGGTTGCCCATTGATGCCAAGTTTCCCAACGAAGACTACGAGCGCCTGCTAGATGCACAGTCGCGGGCCGATGTCATTCAGGCAGACCTTTGCAGCAAAGCATTAGAAGCGAGGGTTCGTTTAGAAGCCAAATCCATGACTGAGAAATATGTCGAGCCGCCTTACACCACAGACTTCGCCATCATGTTCTTTCCCACAGAAGGTTTGTATGCCGAAGTGTTGCGCAGACCCGGTCTGATTGAATCTTTGCAACGTGATTTCCGAGTCACCCTAGCGGGCCCTACAACGCTGATGGCCATGTTGAACTCTTTGCAAATGGGCTTCCGAACCTTGGCACTCGAAAAACGCTCCAGCGAAGTTTGGCAAGTTTTAGGCGCCGTCAAAACAGAATTTGGCAAGTTTGGTGACGTGTTGGCCAAAGTCAAAGAACAAACTCAAACAGTTTTGAACACGCTAGACAAAGCGCAAACGCGAAGCAATGTGATGCACCGCGCATTGCGCCAAGTGGAAGCATTGCCTGAAGGCCAAGCGGCAGGTTTGCTGCCACATGAAGCCGATGTCAGTGACGGCGAAACCAGTGAAGCGTGAACTCGCTAAGCTGATTACGGGGCAGATTTTTCTGCATGCCTGTATGACAGGTATGCGAATGACGACACCGCTTCTTGCGCTTCAACAAGGTTACAGCACCATGGCGGTGGGTGTTTTGTTGGCGCTGTTTTCTGTCACGCAAGTCTTCATGGCCATTCCGGCTGGTCGATTCACAGATCGACATGGCTTGAAACGACCGGTGCAAATCGGTGTGGTCATGGCTTGTTTTGGTGCAGGACTGGCCGTCATTTGGCCCATATTTCCTGTTCTTTGCATAGGCGCACTTGCCACTGGAGGCGCAACGGGTATCACTGTCATTGCTTTGCAAAGGCACGTAGGCCGAATTTCAGCCGATGCCAACCAGCTGAAAGAGACATTCAGTTGGTTGGCCATTGGCCCCGCAGCTTCTAATTTCATAGGACCATTTTTTGCGGGCTTGATGATTGACCATGCGGGCGCCATGCCAGCCGATGCCGATGGCTTTCGCGCCACGTTTGTGATGCTGACCCTTTTTCCTTTGCTGGCGTGGTTCTGGATTCGCACCATTCAAGAAAAACCGATTCCGCCTCAACTTCCTGAGCATGCTAATGGCCGTGTGTGGGACTTGCTGCATGAGCCGCTCATGCAGCGTTTGCTGTTGGTCAATTGGTTGTTGTCTTCTTGTTGGGATATTCACACCTTTGTGGTGCCAGTCTTAGGACACGAGCGCGGCCTCAGTGCATCGGTGGTTGGGACTATTTTGGGTTCCTTCGCTGTGGCCTCAGCCCTGATTCGGGTGATTTTGCCTTTGGTTGCACGGCACCTTCAAGAATATCGATTGCTCACAGGTGCCATGATTTGCGCTGGCCTCATCTTTGCTGTTTATCCCATGGTTGATTCTGCCTTGGGCATGGGTATTTGTTCGGTCTGTTTAGGCTTGGTTTTAGGTGTGGTTCAGCCGATGGTCATGAGTACTTTGCACCAAATCACACCGGCACATCGCCAGGGCGAAGCACTGGGTTTGCGAATCATGACGGTCAATGCCTCTAGTGTTTTGATGCCCCTTATTTTTGGTGCTGCTGGTGCCGTGGTAGGGGTGTCTGTGGTCTTTTGGGTCGTGGGTTCAGCCGTGGCAAGTGGCGCGCCGCAAGCTTGGCGCCTGCGACCCAAATCGGAAACTACTGCTGCCTCTTAAAAAAAAAAGACCTCCGAGGAGGTCTTAGTGCGAAGTAGCCAAGGCCACTGAAGCAAGTTGTTTAAACGCGCTTGCGGTATTCGCCTGTGCGTGTATCAATTTCAATTTTGTCACCTTGGTTGACAAACAAAGGCACAGGCACTTCAAACCCGGTGGCAATTTTGGCGGGCTTGAGCACTTTGCCAGAGGTGTCGCCTTTGACGGCTGGCTCGGTCCAAGTGATTTCGCGTTCTACGCTGGTGGGCAGTTCAACAGAAATGGCCTTGCCGTCGTAGAAAACCACTTCAACGGACATGCCGTCTTCAAGGTAGTGCAGGGCATCGCCCATGTTTTCTGATTCAACTTCGTATTGATTGAATTCGGTATCCATGAAAACATACATGGGATCGGCAAAGTAAGAGTAGGTGCACTCTTTTTGGTCCAAGATGACTTGGTCCATTTTGTCGTCGGCTTTAAACACAGACTCGGTGCCCATGTTGCTTAGCAAGGCTTTGAGCTTCATGCGCACGGTGGCAGCGCCGCGGCCGCCGCGGCTGTATTCAGTGCGTAAAACGATCATGGGGTCTTTGCCCTGCATGATGACGTTACCGACGCGAATTTCTTGAGCTACTTTCATAATCTGTCCAATGTTGTCCCAAAGCCCTCGATCTTAGCGCTTTTCTTCAACAAATTGGAGCAATTGACTGACCAAATCCATTTGTTGCATCAAACGCGCTTGAGCCGCCATGGCGCAAGCTTGCCAAGCTGGCAGGTCCACCTCAGGCAATGGCTCTAGTGAGAGTCCATTCCAGCTAAGGTGAAAGCGTCGAAGGCTGTCTGGGGCTTGTAGCCAGTCTAAAAAAGCATTCAGTTTGGGGCCGTGAGCGCCATCGTCTTGCGGGTAAATTTGCCAAATAAAGGCTTTGCCCGCCCAAAGCGCTCTGACCAGCGAATCTTCGCCCCTCACGAAATTCAAATCACTTGACTTTAAAAGCTGGTCAAATTGTGTTTGAGAAAGAGGGGGAAAGAATTGATGTGAAGTTTGGTCTGCACGGCTTGGCAAAGTGCGCAATGCGTTCTCGAAGGCCAAAGCGCCTCGCCCGTGCGCCACTTGCCATTGGTGCCCAGCCGAATTCAACGATGCCAATTGCATGGCTTCTGCCAAGGCTGCTGGCTCGTAACAAAAAAGAGTGCTTTTTTGAGGGTAGGGCTTATTGCTAGATGGATCGAATCCTGGGGTTGTACCGGCATCCAATTTTTCGAGAGCCCATGCCTCTCGTATCAAGCCGCCTGTATTTTCATTGAACCCTGGATAAAAAAACCATTTGGTTCGACCTTTCAGGAGACCGCTCATCACGGGGGAGGGCAGTTTGTGGCTTTTTTCTACATAAGCCTCTGCGCTTAAATATTCCAAATTCAGCCAGACGGGGCAAGGAGTGCTGTGCGAGTTGGTTTGGCTTTGATGCGCCCATTTGACAAAATGCTCGGGTAGCTCGCAGCCAAAGGCTTCTACCCAAACCTTGGAGGGCAGGTCAAGGCCATGAAGTGCGTCATGCCAAGCCCGCACGACCACCTTTCCCGTTGTCGTGTTGAATTGAACTCTGCCCTCCGCGTTGGGTGTCGCATCAGGCGCCATCCAGGCCAACGAGGTGGCATCGTCCACCCAAAGCCTGACGCTATGACCGCGCGAAGCCAAGTCGGCACTCAGGCGCCAACAGACCCCCAAATCTCCGTAGTTGTCAATAACGCGGCAAAAAATGTCCCAAAGCATAGGTGATATTGTCGCGCGCTTCGAGACACAATAGCCCCCATGTCCAGTGTTCACCCAGAATCTTTGTTGGCCGAAGTGGCCGCACTACCCAGCTTGCCGGGGGTCTATCGCTATTTCGATGCGGAAGATCAGGTTTTGTACGTTGGCAAGGCCAGGAATTTAAAAAAGCGCGTTAGCAGTTATTTTCAAAAAGACCATGGTGGTACCCGCATTGGCCACATGATCAGCAAGATTCGGCGCATGCAAACCACGGTGGTGCGTTCGGAAGCCGAAGCCTTGCTGCTAGAAAATAACTTGATCAAAACATTGAGCCCAAAGTTCAATATTTTGTTTCGAGACGACAAAAGCTACCCTTATCTCAAAGTATCTGGTACCGGTCTGCCCCGCCACAACAAGCCAACTTCCGACACACCAAGCGGAGACAAGTCAACTGCCAAAGCAGAAGACTATTCAAGGATTGCTTACTACCGCGGAGGCGTTGAAAAAAAACACCGCTACTTTGGGCCTTACCCCAGTGCCTGGGCTGTGAAGGAAACGATTCAACTTTTGCAAAAAGTTTTCAGACTTCGCACTTGTGAAGACACTGTTTTTTCAAACCGAACACGGCCTTGTTTGCTCTACCAAATCAAACGTTGTTCGGGCCCTTGTGTGGGTGTGGTGTCAGTGGCGCAGTATGCGCAAGATGTGGCGCAAGCCGAAGCCTTCTTGCAGGGCGAGACGCAGGCCGTCTTAAAGGCCATGGAAGCTCGGATGATGGCGCATGCCGACAAGCTTGAGTTTGAAATGGCGGCAGAAGTTCGCAATCAGATGACGGCTTTGTCACGCGTCTTGCATCAGCAATCGGTTGACAACGTATCTGACACCGATGTCGACATTTTGGCCGTCAAGGTGCAGGGCGGTAGGGCGTGTGTCAATTTGGCCATGGTTCGCGGGGGTCGACATTTGGGCGATCGGCCTTATTTTCCCTCGCATGTGGAAGATGGCCACGCCATGCTCAACCTGGCATTAGAAGACGATGTCAGTGCGGTTGCACAAACTCTGGAAGCGAAAGTTTTGGAGGCTTTCATTGCGCAGCATTACTTGAGCATTCCGGTGCCGACAACATTGATCACCAGCGAGAAGATAGATGCCAAGGTGATTGATGCCATCGCCTTGCAGTCTGGCCTGAAAGTCAACGCCGTGCACAACCCGCGAGAGCAAAGAAGATCTTGGTTGGAGATGGCTGAGAAAAATGCGGCCATTCAACTGGCCCGATTGTTGGCGGAAGAGGGCTCGCAACAAGCGCGCACCAGAGCCTTGGTTGAAGCGCTCGATTTAGCGCCAGATGACATGGATGCCTTGCGCATGGAATGCTTTGACATTTCTCATACATCTGGCGAAGCGACGCAAGCTTCTTGTGTGGTTTTTCAAAATCACAAAATGCAAAACAGCGAATATCGACGCTACAAAATCGAAGACATCACACCCGGTGACGATTACGCGGCCATGCGGCAGGTCTTGATGCGGCGATATGGCAAGCTGGCCGAGGCCATCAAATCCGGTGAAACAGATCGGAAGACCCGCATGCCAGATTTGGTGCTCATTGATGGGGGCAAGGGACAGGTATCGATGGCCCGAGAAGTCTTCGAAGCCTTGGGCCTCGATCTGTCCTTGATTGTGGGCGTCGAAAAAGGGGAGGGCCGAAAAGTAGGCTTAGAAGAACTGGTCTTTGCCGACGGTCGAGACAAGGTTTACCTGGGCAAAGATTCAGCAGCCTTGATGCTGGTCGCTCAAGTCAGGGATGAGGCGCACCGATTTGCCATCACCGGAATGCGTGCACAACGCGCCAAAGTTCGAATGAGCGGTGGGCGTTTAGAGGAAATTGGGGGCATTGGCCCCAAAAAACGCGCCAAACTGTTACAGCGCTTTGGGGGTGTGCGTGGCGTAGAAGACGCCAGTGTTGAAGACCTGATGTCGGTGGATGGCATCTCCAAGGAATTAGCAGAAAGCATTTACCAGGCCCTTCACTGAGAATGGTGCCGTGGTGTCAGCAAACTGACTTCAATGCGTGACACAATATCCACCATGTTTTTAACCATTCCCACCCTCATGACTTGGACGCGCATCGTCGCGATTCCCTTCATAGTGGGGGTGTTCTACACTGAGTTGCCAGTTGAATCACGCAACTTTTTGGCCACCACCATGTTTGTGATTTTTGCAGCCACAGATTGGCTAGATGGTTTTTTGGCCCGAAAGCTCAACCAAACCTCTTCATTTGGTGCCTTTTTAGACCCAGTGGCCGACAAATTTTTGGTCTGTGCCTGTCTGTTGGTGCTGGTCCACTTGCACCGCGTCCATGTTTTGGTGGCCTTGATCATCATTGGACGTGAAATTGCCATCTCGGCCTTGCGTGAGTGGATGGCGCAAATTGGCGCTAGCAAAAGTGTCGCGGTGCATTTCGTCGGCAAGTTAAAGACCACGGTGCAGATGGTGGCCATTCCGTTTTTACTTTTCAATGGTCAATTGTTTGGCGTGATTGACACGCATGTGTGGGGCACTGGCCTGATTTGGATTGCCGCCATTCTGACCATTTGGTCTATGATTTACTACATGCAAAAGGCCCTCCCTGAGATACGTGCGCGAGTGAAATGAATCACTCCGAGTCTTCCGACGCCTGGGTTCGGGCCATGCCTGCGGTCTTCGTGCTCATTTGGAGCACGGGCTTCATCGTGGCACGTTTTGGCATGCCCAATGCACCACCGTTTTCCTTTTTAGGGCTTCGATACGCCCTGTCCATTGCTTGCTTTGTCATTTGGATCAGGATGGCTAAGGTGAAATGGCCGCAAAGTCGATCGGAATGGTTTCACTTGTCAGTCACTGGTGTTCTCATGCATGCAGGCTACTTGGGCGGCGTTTGGGCTGCGGTCAAGGCGGGCATGGGATCAGGTTTATCGGCCCTCATAGTCGGGCTGCAACCCGTGCTGACCGCCATTTGGCTGTCGTCCAGAGATACCACTTTAGAAAACAAGGTGAGCCGCCGACAGTGGCTCGGTTTGTTGTTGGGTTTTTGTGGGCTCCTTTTGGTGGTGTGGCACAAGCTGACCCAGGGCAGTGCTTTGGACCATGTCAATGCACTCAATTTGAGTTTTGCCATCATGGCGCTACTCTCCATCACCTTGGGCACGCTTTATCAAAAAAGCTTCGTCAAGCCATGTGACGTTCGAACGGCCAATACCGTTCAATTGCTTGCGGCCTTGCTTGTGACAACGCCCTTGGCGCTGTTAGAAACTGAATCTGTGCAATTCAACGCCGAGTTCATTGGCGCCATGGCGTGGTCTGTATTAGGATTGACCTTAGGCGGCAGTTCACTTTTGTACATGCTCATTCAGAAGGGCGCTGCTGCCAGTGTGACCAGCTTGATGTACCTTGTGCCGCCCTGTACGGCCTTGGTGGCGTGGTTGTTATTTGATGAACCCATTACTGCTTTCACACTGGTCGGTATTGCACTCACGGCTTGGGGCGTAAGTTGGGTTGTGAGGCCCAGTCAATCATTTTTAGGAGAAAAAACATGACAAAAAAACGCATTGCAGTCATTGCTGGAGATGGTATTGGCAAAGAAGTCATGCCCGAGGGCCTCAGGGTCATGGAAGCAGCGGCTTCTAAGTTCAATCTCGACTTGCAATTTGATCATTTCGACTTTTCAAGCTGGGACTACTTTGAAAAGCACGGCCAAATGCTGCCCGACAATTGGAAAGACCAAATCGGTGGCCACGATGCCATCTACTTTGGTGCTGTGGGTTGGCCAGACAAAATTGCCGACCATGTGTCTTTGTGGGGCTCTTTGCTTTTGTTTCGCCGTGAGTTTGATCAGTACATCAACCTGCGTCCTGCTAGGCTCATGCCGGGCATCATTGCACCCGTGGTGCGAAGAGATGGCTCGCCCAGACAGCCTGGTGAAATTGACATGTACATCGTGCGCGAAAACACCGAGGGTGAGTACTCCAGCATTGGCGGACGCATGTACCCTGGCACCGAGCGTGAAATTGTGATGCAAGAAACGGTCATGTCGCGCATTGGCGTCGATCGCGTCTTGAAATTTGCCTTTGAACTTGCGCAGACTCGCCCTAAGAAGCATCTCACCAGTGCCACCAAATCCAACGGCATTGCCATCACCATGCCTTATTGGGATGAGCGTGTTGTCGAAATGGCCAAGAACTACCCTGGCATTCATGTTGACAAGTTTCACATTGATATTTTGACGGCGCACTTTGTCCAACGCCCCGACTTTTTCGATGTGGTGGTGGCCAGCAATTTGTTTGGTGACATTTTGAGTGACTTAGGCCCAGCTTGCACAGGCACGATTGGCATTGCACCCAGTGCCAACCTCAATCCAGATCGCAAATACCCCTCTTTGTTTGAACCGGTTCATGGCTCTGCACCAGACATCGCAGGTAAGAAAATTGCAAACCCTATCGGTCAAATTTGGTGTGGTGCCATGATGTTGGAATTTTTGGGTTGCAAGCCTGCCCACGATGCTGTATTGGCTGCCATTGAAAAAGTATTGGCACCCCACAGTGGTGCGCCACGCACTGCCGACATTGGGGGTTCTGCTAGTACGCAAGACGTTGGAAAAGCCATTGCTGCAGCTTTATGAGAACTTTTGGGATCTAGTTGTGAGATCTCAAAAATTTTTTTCACGAAGCCCCTTGCAGGCATTCAGTTTGCGTCTAGAATTCGTGTCGCATTGCGGTTTCTAGACTCAAAATCATTTGACAGGCGCGTTTTGTCTGTTTAAATTGAGGTCAACAAATTCATTGCGACGACAATGTTTTTGTCATGGAAGTTTTTTTAAAACTTCAAAAAAAATTTTAACAATCATGAGTCACTCAAAAATTGAGTCCTCTTATTTTTTTCTAAGGTTCTTTGTATGAACAAAACTGAATTGATCGAGCACATTGCCAAACAAGCTGACATTTCTAAAGCTGCTGCAGGCCGTGCATTGGAAGCCACCATTGGCGCAGTTCGCACCACATTGAAAAAAGGCGGCACGGTGGCCTTGGTTGGTTTCGGTACATTCGCCGTCACCAAGCGCGCTGCTCGCGCGGGTCGCAACCCACGTACAGGTGCTGCCATCAAAATCAAATCTGCCAAGGTGCCTAAGTTCCGTCCAGGCAAGGCTCTAAAAGACGCCTTGAATTAATCTTTGATTAGGGGGGTGCTTAGCTCAGTCGGTAGAGCGGCGCCCTTACAAGGCGTAGGTCGGCGGTTCGACCCCGTCAGCACCCACCACCCCCAAACAGAGGCGAACAGGTTGTTCGCCTTTTGTCTTTTTGTGACATTTACAGCGTTAATAGACAGAGAGTTCTCACATGTTTGATTTTGTCCGAAACAACACCAAGATCATGATGGGCATCTTGTTCCTGCTCATCATTCCCTCCTTCGTTTTGTTTGGTCTTGAAGGCTACAGTCGTTTCAACGACAAGGGTGCCGTGGTTGCCAAAGTCAACGGGAATAAAATCAATCAAACCGATTGGGACGCCGCACACAAGCGCGAAGTCGATCGAATTCGGGCGTCCATGCCCAATATTGACGCCAAGTTGTTTGACACGGCAGAAGCCAAGTACGCCACGCTAGAGCGATTGGTTCGTGACCAGGTCATTACAGCAGCGGCTCAAAAATTGCAGTTGGTGGCCAGCGACACACGTTTGGCGCGCGAGTTACAGCAAAGCCCTGTCATTGCGGCATTGCGCACGGCGGATGGCAAGCTTGACATGGAGCGTTACAAACAACTGGCAGCCTCACAGGGCATGACGCCAGAAATGTTTGAAATGCAAGTTCGTGCAGATTTGTCCAACCGCCAAGTCATTCAAGGTGTTCAAGCATCTGCATACGCCACCTCTGCGCAAACACAAACGGCCATGAACGCTTTCATGCAGCGACGTGAAGTGCAAATTTTGAATTTTCCAGCATCTGACTACCTAGGAAAAATCACGGTCTCTGATGCTGATTTGCAGGCTTATTACGATAAAAACAAAGACAAATACCAATCCGCTGAGTCAGCTGACATTGAGTACATTGTTCTGGACATTGAAAGCCTGCGTCAATCGATTACTCTGAACGAACAAGACTTGAAGTCTTACTACGAGCAAAACTTGCAGCGCTTGTCCAGCAAAGAAGAGCGTCGTGCCAGCCATATTCTGATCACTGCAGCCAAGGATTCGCCTGAAGCCGAGAAAAAAATAGCACGCGCCAAGGCCGAGGAGTTGTTGAAATTGGTCAAAGCCAAGCCTGCAAGCTTTGCCGATGTTGCTCGCAAAAACTCTCAAGACCCTGGCTCTGCTGTCAAAGGGGGTGATTTAGACTTCTTTGGCCGGGGTGCCATGGTAAAAGCCTTTGAAGATGCGGCATTCAGCATGAAAAAGTCAGACATCAGTGACTTGGTCGAGTCTGAGTTTGGATACCACATCATTCAGCTCACTGACATCAAGGCCGCTAAAGCCCAAAGCTTTGAGTCACTGCGCCCCTCCCTAGAGGCAGACCTGAAAAAGCAGCAAGCCCAGCGCAAATATGCCGAGTTGGCAGAAACGTTTTCCAACACCGTGTACGAGCAGTCTGACAGTTTGAAGCCAGTGGCAGACAAACTCAAACTCAACATTCAAAAGGCCAATCAAGTGGCTCGCCAAGCCACTCAGCCCCAAGGTGTTTTGAGTCACCCTGGGTTGTTACAAGCTATTTTCAGTGAAGCTTCTTTGCAAAAGCAGCGCAACACAGAAGCCATTGAAGTGGCCCCTAGTACGCTGGTTTCAGCCCGTGTTGTGAAGCATCAGCCTGCAGCCACTTTGCCTTTGGTTGAGGTGAAAGAATTTGTCAAGCGTGCATTAACCCAAGAAAAGGCCGCTGAATTGGCCAAAGCCCAAGGCGAGCAACGTTTGTCTGCGCTAAAAGCCAGCACGGGTGCTGACAACCTGCCCAATGCCATTGTCATTTCACGCGAAAAAACCCAAAGACAATTGCCCAAGGTGGTGGATGCGGTTTTGCGCGCCGATCCCAACAAGTTGCCTTCAGTCAGTGGTGTTGATTTGGGCCCTCAAGGATTTGCTGTGCTTCGTGTGACCAAGATCTTGCCACCTGAAGCTGAAAACAAAGAGCTCATGCTTCAGGCCCAGCAGCAATTCACCCAACTTTGGGGTACAGCAGAAACGCAAGCCTACATCTCTCAGTTAAAGAGCATGATGAAGGCTGAAATTTTGGTGCCAAAACCCAGTGCTGCCAAGCCAAAGTCAGAGGCGCAAGGGGCCTGAGAAAAAAAGTTTCAGCTATAATCCCGCTTCTACGGTGGCTGTAGCTCAGTTGGTAGAGTCCAGGATTGTGATTCCTGTTGTCGTGGGTTCGAGCCCCATCAGCCACCCCATCCAATTTAAAGGGTTTACAAGGTTTCTTGTAAACCCTTTTTGTTCATTTCCATTTTGAATCAAGCTTCTCAGACTTTTGACACCGCGATAGACATCGTTTACCTTTGGGTGAATGGCAACGATGAAGATTGGCGCGCCAAGCGCAAGAAATCCGCTCAGAAGTTAGAAGCAGCTGGCAAGTTAAGTTTTGCCAAGTTCGGCAATGTGGAAGGTCGTTACCGCGACAACGACGAGCTGCGGTTTAGCTTGCGCGCCCTTGAAAAATTCTTTCCTGAACACGGCCACATTTACATCGTCACAGATGGTCAGGTGCCCGATTGGTTTCAAGCCTCAGATCAAATTACTTTGGTCGATCACCATCAACTGATTCCCCATTCCTCATTGCCCACCTTTGATTCTGGCAATATCGAGTCTTATATTCACCACATTCCAGGGCTTTCGGAATGTTATTTTTATCTGAACGACGATGTGTTCTTTGGTGCGCCTGTTTGTTTGGAAAATTGGTTTTTCGATCAAGGTTTTTTTGTCTCTTGGTCTGATGAACCCGAGGTGATTGGCAGCAAGCTAAAGGCTGAATCGACCTCCCTTGAAAATGCCAGTCGACTGTCCAGGCAGTGGCTGCAAGCCAAAGCCGACAACTTAAAGACCCGAGCCGATTCAAATGCCAGAAAAATGGACCCTCAGTATCAGCATACCGCTAGAACTTTCTCGCATTCACCTAGGCCCATGCTGAAGTCGGTAATGATGGAAATTGAGCGCGACGCGCCAGAGTTATTTGAGCGGGTTCGGTCAACTGTTTTTCGCACTTGGAACAAGCCCACCATCATTTCTGACTTTGTACTACGCTGGGCTTTGGCACATGGTTTGGCAAAAACAATAGACCATTCACATTTGTACATTGCAACGGGGCAATCGTTAGAAACTCAATCGCTCCAGCATCTCAAAAAGCAGTTTTGCCACCTAGATTTCTTTTGCATCAATGACACCACAGACGATGCCCATGATGGCGATCCTAGATTGCTTCAAGTTCGTCAAATGCTCAATGCACTTTTGCCCAACTCTTCTCAAAATGAAATGGCAAGCAGCCCAGATGGCAATGCAGTGCAAGCTTTCAAATTCAAGCAGCCTTTAGGCATGACGGTTTAAAAGCTTCAAAACAAGCGATTGTTTTAAGGGACAATTGAGCGTTTGAACCAAATCCATCTATTGCATTCACAGGAGTCGTTGAAGATGACGGCATCAAAAACAAAATCTGCACGCCCCCGGAAGGCCAATCAACTCACCGTCGAGCTGATGTGGCAACTTCAACGCCTAGGCCCTCCCAGCATCAGTCCAGACGGTTCGCAGGCGGTGTGTGCTGTCGCGCAACCCTCTGTCCAAGAAAATACCATCCAAAGCGCCATTTGGCTGCTGTCGACCCTCGGTGGTCAGCCCAGACAGCTCACGCAATGTGGCGACAAAGACGGCCGCCCTCAGTTCTCACCGCAAGGCGATTGGGTGGCGTTTGTGGCCAAGCGAGAGCAAAACGGCAAGAAGGACGATGAGCCTCAGCTGTACCTCATTCCGCCAGACGGCGGTGAAGCCAAGCGCGCAGCTGAAGTACCCACAGGTGTGGTCGATTTCAAATGGTTTCCAGACGGTGAGCGCATCGCGTTCATCACATGGGCTTGGCCCAAGTTGAAGAGTGAGCTTCAAGCCGACAAACTCAAGGAAACCAAAGCGCGCAAAGACAGCGCTTTTGCCACAGAGGATGCGGTGTATCGCCACTGGGATCACAACTTGCCCATGGGCCGCGTGCCTCATTTGTGCATCATGGATTTAAAGAGCGGCCGTGTGGTGGACTTGCTAGAGGGCACTGACTACGAGCTGCCGCGCCGTGAGCCCAGCGCCAATGAATTTGACATCTCGGCCGATGGCAAAAGCATCAGCTTCGTGTTTGACCCTGCAAAAGCCCAGAACGCAGCGCCCCGCATGGCCTTGGCTGAAATTCAATTGAAGGGCAGCAAAGTCATCGCCATTCGAGACTTGGTCAAAGACCCCGCTTGGGATGTGTCAGGACCTGCCTACAGCCCAACGGGTGATCAATTGGCTTTCTTAGCATCGCACCAAGCGCTCAAACACACTCAGCCCAATCACCTGGCTTTGCTTGAACTCCCGAAGCCATCCAAAGCTAAGTCCAGCCAGCCAGCCAGGCCCTGGAAAACCATCAGCCCCAAGTGGGACCGTGAACCACAAATGCCCTTGAAGTGGAGCGAAGACGGCAGTGCATTGCTGTGCAAAGCAGAGGACAGAGGCCGTCAACACGTTTGGCGTTTTGACATTGCCAAACAGCAGCCTACTGTCGTTGCGGAAGGCGGCACTGTGCATGCCTTTGATGAAGCTGCGGGTCAATTGGTCACTCTGATGGACAAGGCGGTTCATCCAGGTCGCATTCAAGTGACTCAAGTGGACGAGTCAGGTCGCAGTGTGTCGTCAGTTTCAAAACGCATTGAGCATTTCAACGATGATTTGCTCAAGGGCATTGTTTTAGGCCGTACCGAAGAGCACTGGTTTAAAGGGGCCAAGGGAGACGATGTGCAAGTGTGGTTGCACTACCCACCCGGGTTTCATCAAACTAAAAAATACCCCTTGCTTCACACCATTCATGGCGGGCCGCACACCGGACCAGGCGATGTTTGGCATTGGCGCTGGAACTACCATGTGTTTGCAGCCCAAGGCTATGTGGTGGCCAACGTCAACTACCATGGCTCATCTGGTTTTGGTTTGAAGTTTCTCGATTCAATCACGCACAAATGGGGTGAGTTGGAATTGCAAGACATGGAAGCCTGCACCGATTGGCTGCGCAAGAAAACTTGGATTGACAAGGGGCGTGTGTTTGCAACAGGTGGCAGCTACGGTGGCTACATGGTGGCATGGATGAATGCGCATGTGAAACCAGGACGCTATCAAGCTTATGTTTGCCACGCAGGTTGCTACGACTGGGTGGGTATGTTCTCTGACGATGCCTATGGTTGGCATGCGCAAGAACTGGGGGGCTGGTATTGGAACGACATGAAAAAGGTGCACTCACAAAGCCCGCATGCCTATGCTGCCACCATGCAAACGCCCACCTTGGTCATTCATGGTGCCAAAGACTATCGTGTGCCAGACGCCCAAGGCTTAGCCTACTACAACACGCTCAAAGCCAAGGGTGTAGACGCGCGATTGTTGTGGTACCCCGATGAGAATCATTGGATCTTGAAGCCCGCCAACAACGTGATCTGGTACCACGAGTTTTTTGACTGGATCAAACGCCATGACCCAGCCTTCAAAAAGAAAAAATAATGAGGTAGATGGCGCTTGGCTTATGCCGTGCAAGCCAGCGCCACGCTTCCTTAATTGACCATCACCAGTTTGCCCATCACCCCACGTGAGCCCATGTGGGCATAGGCCGCTTTTAATTCGCTCATGGGCATGGTTCTGTCAATCACAGGTTTGACTTTACCTTGCGCATACCACTGCGCCAATTCAGCCATCATGGCCGCGTTGGCTTGGGGTTCGCGGCGTGAAAAGTCTCCCCAGAAAACGCCCACAATGGATGCGCCTTTGAGCAATGCCAAGTTGAAGGGCAGGGCAGGAATGGGACCGGCTGCAAAACCCACCACCAAGTAGCGCCCGCGCCATGCGATGGACCGGAAGGCGGGCTCTGCAAAGTCGCCGCCTACTGGGTCATAAATGACATCAGGACCTTTGCCTTCAGTGATTGTTTTTAAAGCCTCTCGAATATTTTGGGTGGTGTAGTTGATGGTTTCATCGGCGCCCAGTGATTTGCAGAGTGCGCATTTTTCGTCGGTCGAAGCAGCCGCAATGACCCGGGCACCCGCAGCCTTGGCAATTTGAATGGCGGCGGTTCCAACGCCGCCAGCGGCGCCCAAAACCAGCACTGTCTCGCCAGCTTTCAAAGCTGCGCGGTCAATGAGTGCATGGTGCGATGTGGCATAGATCATGATGAAGGCAGCAGCATCTACGGCAGGAAAGCCAGCGGGCAGAGGCATGCACAACTTGGCAGGGGCGAGGGTGTGTGTGCCAAAGCCACCGGTACCCGACAAACAGGCAACAGATTGCCCCACCTTCAGGTGCGTCACGCCTTCACCTACCGCTTCAATCACACCCGCATACTCTGAACCTGGCACAAAAGGCAGGTCAGGTTTCATTTGGTATTTGTTTTGAACAATGAGCAGGTCGGGGAAGTTCAAACTGGCCGCCTCAATGCGAATTAAGACTTGACCAGATTGGGGTACGGGCGTTGGAATTTCCTTCCAATTTAAAGCCTCGACACCTACAGGGTTTTCACAGAGCCAAGCGTGCACAGAAATTCTCCTCAAAAATCATTCAATGGCTTGAATATAAAGGGCAAACAGGCCATTGGCTTGTCTCGGTAGCGACCTACAATTGGAGCCTAGGAAACGCCTATGAAAATATTGATCTCCAACGACGATGGCTACCGTGCAGATGGCATTGTGGCGCTTTACCACGCCCTGAAGCAAGTGGCCGATGTAGAGGTGGTGGCACCCGAGCACAACAACAGCGCCAAGTCCAATGCGCTCACGCTGCATTCGCCCCTGTATGTCAGGCAAGGCGAGAATGGTTTTCGGTACGTCAATGGCACACCTGCCGATTGTGTTCACATTGCCCTCACAGGCCTTTTGGGCTATCGCCCCGATTTGGTGGTGTCTGGCATTAACAATGGCGCCAACATGGGCGATGACACCCTTTACTCAGGCACGGTAGGTGCTGCCATGGAGGGTTATTTGTTTGGCATCCCGGCATTGGCATTTTCTCAAACAGAAAAAGGCTGGGCGCATCTCGACATCGCTGCAGAATTTGCCAAAAATATGGTGGCGCAATTTGAACAAGCGCAACTCATTGGCAAATCACCTTGGTTGTTGAATGTCAACATTCCAAACAAGACGGCAGAGTACAAAGCAGCTACCTTGTGTCGGTTGGGTCGCCGTCATGCTGCAGAACCCGTCATTACTCAGCTCAGCCCTCGTGGTGAAACCATGTACTGGATTGGCAACGCCGGCGAGGCCATGGACGATGGCGAAGGCACCGATTTTTATGCAGCAAAAAATGGTCACGTTACCATCACACCCTTGCAGGTCGACCTCACAGACCACGACAATGCGGGCTTCTGGTCTCAAAACTTGTCCAAGCTCAAAGTTTGGGAGGGTTGATGGCACAGCGCCCCGGTTTTCCCATCAAGTTAAGCACTCAAGATAAGGCGCCGCCGGCCAAAGCACCCGCTAAAAAAGCCGCGCCTACAAACCCGCAGGGTCTTGGCTTAGATTCCAGTGCGGTCAGACAACGCATGGTGCAAAAGCTGGCTGCTCAAGGCTTGAAAGACCCTTTGGTTTTGGAAGCCATGGGTACAGTCGAGCGACATCGTTTTGTAGAAAGTGGCTTGGTCAATCAGGCTTATGAAGACACCAGTTTGCCCATTGGTTTAGGGCAAACTATTTCCAAGCCCAATGTGGTGGCCCGAATGGTGGAGTTGTTGCTAGAGGGTACAAGCGGAAAATTAGGTCGCGTACTAGAAATAGGCACAGGATGCGGCTACCAAGCTGCTGTGCTAAGTCACGTTGCCACCGAGGTCTACAGCATAGAGCGCCTCAAAGGCTTGCACGAAAAAGCACGTTCCAATTTGCGCTATTTTCGGTTGGCCAATGTTCACTTGCTGTTTGGCGACGGCATGCTGGGGTATGCCAAAGGTGCACCTTATGCGGCCATCATTTCTGCCGCAGGGGGCGAGACTTTGCCGCAAGCTTGGTTAGATCAATTGGCTGTGGGTGGTAGGCTGGTCGCTCCAACCGTCACGGCCAATGGCCAACAAGCGCTCTTGGTGGTGGACAAAACAAACCAGGGCTTCAAGCAAAGTGTTTTAGAGGCCGTACATTTTGTCCCTTTAAAATCGGGTATCTCCTGAAGGATATGGAATGAAATTGTTGAGTAGCCGTCAAAGTTGGATGGTGATCAGTGTGTTGTCTGTTTGCTTGCTGGCTGCATGTACGTCACGCCCACGCGGACCTATACCAGTTGAAGATCGAGTGGCAGGACAAAGTACTTCACGCCCTGTCCAAAGAGTACAGCCGCAAGCTGCAACTAACAGTGCAAGAACAACTGCCCCTGTGGCCACCAGTTCGCCCATTTCCATGGGGCCCGCAATGGCGGGCTCAGAAAATGCGGGCAAGCCCGGGTATTACAGCGTGCGTCCCGGAGACACGCTCACCAAAATTGCCTTGGACCATGGACAAGCATGGCGCGATATTGCCAAATGGAATGGCCTAGAAAACCCCAACATGATTGAAGTCGATCAAGTGTTGCGTGTGGCACCGCCTCTCATGGAAGCTGCTGCCAACAGGCAAACCAAGCCTGTCATGGCTCAGAATCAAGTACCGCCAAGCAGTGCAACAAACAGTACGCCCACCCCGACGGCTACTAGCGCGGCAACTTCCAACACGCCAAGCGCATCTCCTCCAGCCAATGCAAGTGACGACGGCATGTCCTTCGCATGGCCTCATCCAGGACCCGTTTTGGCGGGTTTTGACGAAGCCAAGAACAAAGGTCTCGACTTTGCAGGCAAAGCGGGCGACCCCGTGCTGGCAGCTGGCGACGGCAAAGTGGTCTATGCAGGCTCAGGTCTTAGGGGCTATGGCAACCTGGTCATTTTGAAGCACAACAACACCTACTTAACCGCCTACGCGCACAACCAAACACTGTTGGTCAAAGAAGACCAAAACGTGACCAAAGGCCAACGCATTGCGGACATGGGCAGTTCAGACTCAGATCGCGTCAAGTTGCATTTTGAAATTCGCAAGCAAGGCAAACCTGTTGACCCTGCCAAGTTATTGCCAGCCCGTCCATGAGCAAACAGAACGACACCACACGAGAAGAGCAGACTCAAGAAATTATCTTAGGACGTTCTGACTTACCCGCAGGGTGGTTGCACATTGATGCGCTCGACATGGAGGCCCAAGGCATTGCTCGAAGGCCTGATGGCAAAGTTGTTTTTGTAGAAGGTGCTTTGCCGTTTGAAATGGTGACTGTCAATGTCCACCGCAAAAAGAACAATTGGGAAGCAGGGGTTGTCACCGCCATCCACCGAGAGTCTTCTCAACGTGTAAGACCTGGTTGCCCGCACTTTGGCTTGCATGCAGGCGCTTGTGGTGGTTGCAAGATGCAGCACTTAGAAGCCAGTGCGCAAGTGGCTGTGAAACAACGTGTCCTAGAAGACAATTTGTGGCACTTAGGCAAAGTCAAACCCGAGAACTTGCTGCGGCCTATGGAAGGGCCTGCATGGGGCTATCGTTACCGCGCCCGCATGTCAGTGCGCTATGTTCATAAAAAAGGTGAAGTGCTCATTGGTTTTCATGAACGCAAAAGCCGTTATGTGGCCGACATCAAAACTTGCAGAGTTTTACCCCCCAAAATCAGTGCGCTTTTGCTGCCACTGCGCCAACTTGTTTTTGGCATGGACGCCCGTGAAACGGTGCCTCAAATTGAATTGGCCCAGGGCGACACCGTCACAGCTTTGGTGTTGCGGCATTTAGAACCCCTGAGTACTGCCGATGAAGAGCGCTTGCGTGCATTTGCTTCCCTGCATGATGTGCAGTGGTGGCTGCAAATTAAAGGCCCTGACACCGTCAAGATCATGGACGAGGGCGGCATCGAACTCTCGTATGACTTGCCTGATTTTGGCGTGTACATGCCCTTCAAGCCTACCGATTTCACGCAGGTCAATCCGCACATCAATCGTGTCTTGGTCACGCGGGCTTTGCGCCTCCTCAAGCCTGAAGCACACGAGCGAGTCATTGATTGGTTTTGTGGTTTGGGTAATTTCACATTGCCGATTGCCACAACGGCCAAAGAGGTGGTGGGCATCGAAGGTTCAGAAACTTTGGTGGCGCGCTCGCGTGAAAATTACGAATACAACCAAACGCTTCGTGAAGGCAACAAACGCTTAGCGCCCACATCGTTCATTGCACGTAACTTGTTTGAAATGACGCCTGAAATGCTCATGGCAGATGGTGTTGCCGACAAGTGGCTCATTGATCCGCCCAGAGAGGGCGCCTTTGCCTTGGCAAAGGCACTTGCTGAGTTAGAAGAGAACGACGCACTTCGAGGTGACTGGCAGTTTCCCAAACGAATTGTCTATGTCAGTTGCAACCCAGCCACCTTGGCTCGAGATGCTGGCTTGTTTGTTCACAGGGCAGGGTACCGTTGTCTAAGCGCCGGCGTGGTCAATATGTTTGCGCACACAGCGCATGTCGAAAGCATGGCGGTCTTTGAAAGACGCTAATTAAAAAAGCACCTGAGTTCTTTCGAACTCAGGTGCTTTGAACTGTTTTTAAATTCAGTCGATTAGTCGCGCTCGCCACCCCAGATGCCCAACAAGGCCAAAAGGCTTTGGAAGACATTGAACAAGTCCATGTACAACATGAGCGTGGCGCTGATGTAATTGGTTTCTCCGCCGTCCAAAATTTGCTTCAGGTCATACAACATGTAGGCACTGAAAATACCGATGGCAGCCACAGACAAGGCCATCATGCCAGCCGTGGAACCTACAAAGATGTTGACGATGCCGCCCACCATGAGAACCAAGGCGCCTACAAACAACCACTTGCCCATGCCAGACAAATCGCGCTTGATGACACTGGCCAAGACGGACATGACTGCAAAGACACCTGCGGTGCCGGCGAAGGCCGTCATCACGAGGTCAGGTCCGTTTTTGAAGCCCAAGACCATGGCAATCATGCGAGACAGCATGAGGCCCATGAAGAACGTGAACGCCAACAAGACAAAAACGCCTGTAGACGAGTGTTTGGTTTTCTCGATGGCATACATGAAGCCAATGGCGCCACCTAAAAACAGGATGAGGCCTAAACCGCCGCCTAGTGATTGGGTGATGCCTGTCGCCACACCAAGCCATGCACCCAACACAGTGGGCAAGAGGCTAACGGCCAGCAACATGTAAGTGTTGCGCATGACTTTGTTTCGCTCGGCAGGCGTAGTGCCGACGCTACCCCAGCTGGGTTGTTCAATGTTTTGAAGATCGCTCATTTGTGAACTCCTAATAATCCACCCTGTATCGGGTGAGTAAATTGTAGGGCTTGTAACCCGAAATGCCCTATTTACCAAAGATTTCAGGGTCTTTTGTCTTGTGACTTTCACGAAGTTAATGCCGAGCTCAGGCTGCGGTATGCTTATTGTTCAATTTTTTACCCACAAATCCCTATGAAAACTCAATCTACCCTCGAATTGTCCGATGTTCAAGCCATTGCCGCAGCTGCGCAAGCAGAAGCGCAGAAAAATAAGTGGGCCGTGAGCATTGCCATTGTGGATGCAGGCGGTCATTTGTTGCATTTCCAGCGCTTAGACGGCGCTGCCCCCATTTCTTCCCACATTGCCCCCGCCAAAGCCAAAACAGCTGCTTTGGGTCAGCGCGAAAGCAAAATTTACGAAGACATCATCAATGCCGGCCGCTTTTCATTCTTGTCAGCGCCGACCATTGAGGGCATGCTTGAAGGTGGCGTGCCGATCTTGAAAGATGGCGCATGCATTGGCGCAGTGGGTGTGAGTGGTGTGAAATCCACCGAAGACGCACAGATTGCCAAGGCAGGCATTGCCGCCATTGGCCTCTGATTTTGAAAAGCGCTAAAGAACTCTAACGAGCTCTTGCGCTTTTTTGATCAGTACAAATCCAGCACAGCACCTTTGCTGGCGCTGGAGGCGTTGAAAGCAAACTTAGCTTGAACGCCACGTGTGTAGCGAGGCGCAGGCGCTGTCCATTTGGCACGGCGCTTGGCAATTTCTTCCTCAGGCACATTCAATGCCAAAACAAGTTTGTGCGCATCGATGGTGATCGAGTCGCCTTCGTGCACAAACGCAATGGTGCCGCCAGCAGCTGCTTCAGGCGCTACGTGTCCAACCACCATGCCCCATGTGCCGCCAGAGAAGCGGCCATCGGTAATGAGGCCCACGCTTTCGCCCAAACCAGCACCAATGAGTGCACCCGTGGGGGCCAGCATTTCTGGCATGCCAGGGCCACCTTTGGGGCCAAGGTAACGCAAGACCATGACATCGCCGGCTTTGATCTTGCCATCCAAAATGGCTTGCAAAGCCGATTGCTCGTCGTCGAATACGCGAGCGGGACCTGTAATGACGGGGTTCTTCAAGCCTGTAATTTTGGCCACAGCACCTTCGGGTGACAAGTTGCCTTTCAGAATGGCCAAGTGGCCCTCAGCATACATGGGATTGTTGATGGGGCGAATGACATCTTGGTCGGCGCGTGGTGCGTCTGGAATGTCTTTTAAGTTTTCTGCCACAGTTTTGCCGGTGATGGTCATGCAATCGCCATGCAACAAACCAGCCTTTAGCAAAACCTTCATGACTTGCGGAATACCGCCTGCTTGATGCAGATCAACGGCCAAGTATTTGCCGCTAGGTTTCAAGTCGCAAATCACAGGAATCTTCTTGCGCATGCGTTCGAAGTCGTCAATGGTCCATTCAACTTCAGCAGTGTGCGCAATGGCCAAGAAGTGCAACACAGCATTGGTCGAGCCGCCGGTGGCCATGATGACGGCCACGGCGTTTTCAATGGACTTTTTGGTCACGATGTCGCGTGGCTTCAAATCATTCTTAATGGCTTCCAGCAAAACCTTGGCCGATGCTTTGGCCGAGTTCTTAGTTTCATCGTGGGGGTTGGCCATGGTGGAAGAGTAGGGCAGCGACATACCCAGCGCTTCAAACGAGGAAGACATGGTGTTGGCTGTGTACATACCGCCGCATGAACCTGTGCCAGGAATAGCGCGCTTTTCAATTTCTTTCAAATCGAAGTCGCTCAAATTGCCCGCAGAGTTTTGACCCACTGCTTCAAACACACTGACAATGTTCAAGTCTTTGCCTTGGTATCGGCCTGGCAAAATGGTACCGCCATACACATAAATGGCAGGCACATTGGCACGCAAGATGCCCATCATGCCGCCAGGCATGTTTTTGTCACAACCGCCCACCACCAACACACCGTCCATCCACTGACCTTGAACGCAAGTTTCAATGCAGTCAGAAATCACTTCACGACTCACAAGCGAATATTTCATTCCTTCGGTACCCATGGCCATGCCATCAGAAATAGTAGGCGTACCAAAAATTTGAGCATTGCCACCAGCCTCTTCAATGCCCTCAACCGCAGCATCGGCCAGTTTTTGCAGGCCACTGTTGCAAGGCGTGATGGTGCTGTGACCATTGGCCACACCCACCATGGGTTTCACAAAATCACCTTCTTCATACCCCATGGCGTAGTACATAGAGCGGTTAGGCGCCCGGGACTTGCCTTGAGTGATGTTGGCACTGCGGCGGTTGCTAGGATTGGCAGGGTGAATAGGGATGATTTTGTCAGTCATGTTGTCACTTTATGTAGGGCGTATTGAATTTTGTGCCTATTCTAATAGACCCTCCATCAGAAAGTTCATGGCCATGAACCCACCCCATTCAGGAATCCCCAAACAAAACACCGGAGAAACTAAGGGCTAGCACTCTGTGCATTTGGGCATCGATGGGTGCACAATCGGAACCCATGTTGATTCACCCTCAAATTGACCCCGTTGCATTGCAACTCGGACCTATCGCAGTTCACTGGTACGGTTTGACCTATTTGGCCGCCTTTGGACTTTTTTACTTTCTGGCCACCCAAAGACTCAAGCACCTCCCATACGCTCGACTAAGTCACTGGCAGGTCAGGGACGTAGAAGACATTTTGTTTGCTGGCGTCCTGGGCGTGGTTTTAGGTGGCCGCATTGGCTATTGTTTGTTTTACCAGCCCGCTTATTACATGGCCCATCCCCTAGAAATAGCCTATGTGTGGCAGGGGGGAATGAGTTTTCATGGCGGCTTGCTGGGGGTGATGGCATCGATGGTTTGGTTTGCCAAAACCCGCCACCGACCCTTTTTCCAAGTCATGGATTTTGTGGCGCCTTGCGTGCCGACAGGCTTGGCCGCGGGCCGAATTGGTAACTTCATCAATGGCGAGCTTTGGGGACGCCAAGCCGATCCAGAGTTGCCTTGGGGCATGATTTTCAGAGGAGCCGGAGATTTTCCGCGTCACCCCTCTCAGCTTTACCAGTTTTTGTTAGAAGGCCTGCTGCTTTTTGCTGTACTTTGGTTTTTTGCCCGCAAAGACCGCCCCATCGGCCAAGTGTCTGCGGTGTTCTTAATAGGCTATGGTTTTTTTAGGTTTGTAGCTGAATTCTTTCGCGAACCCGATGCACATTTGGGGCTGTTGTCCTTCGGGCTTAGCATGGGGCAGTGGTTGTGCGTGCCCATGATTTTGGCTGGCATATTTTTGTATTTTGCGGTCAACAAGCCGAGCAAGCTTTGACGGCACTTAGCATCTATAAAATGAGACAGTGATTCAATCAACAAGTTAATCAAAGGAGACAAAAATGCAAAATTCTGAAACTCAAATTCACCGCAGAAACCTCTTGCAATGGGCGGCGGGCACTTCACTGGCGGCCACTTTGCCTGCTTGGGCTCAAGCCACATGGCCTTCAAAACCTGTCAACCTCATTGTTCCCTTCCCTGCGGGAGGCGGCACAGATGCGTTTGCGCGCCCTTTATCGGCCATTTTTTCAAAGCTCACAGGCAAGCAACTGATCATTGACAACCGGGGCGGTGCTGGCGGTACAGTGGGCGCAGCCATCGCTGCCAAGGCTGCGCCAGATGGCTATAACTTTTTCATGGGAGCTGTTCATCACACCATTGCGCCTAGCATGTACCCCAAACTGGATTACGATTTAGAGCGTGACTTGGCGCCCATTATTTTGGTTGCGGCGGTGCCACAAGTTTTGGTGGTCAATCCCAAAAAAGTAACAGCCAACAACCTTAAAGAGTTCTTAGATTTTGTCAAAAAGAACCCTGGTAAGTTAAATTATGGTTCAGCGGGCGGTGGCACTTCGCACCACCTGGCGGGTGAGTTGTTCAAGCTTCAAACTCAGACCTTCATTACCCACATTCCTTACCGAGGTGCAGGCCCTGCATTGCAAGACTTGATCGCTGGCAATGTGGACATGATGTTTGATGGACTGGGTTCTTCAGCAGCACACATTAAGGGCGGACGTATCAAGGCGCTCATGGTGTCTGGCGCTAAGCGCAGCCCTGCTTTCCCAGATGTGCCTTGCTCAACAGAATTGGGCTTGCCCGACTACACCGTGAGCACTTGGTATGGCATGTGGGCGCCCAAAGCCACGCCTGCTGATGTTCAAGCGCGCATGGTAGAGGAGGCGCGCAAAGCCATACAAACAGATGAAGCCAAAGCGATTTGGGCGGCGCAAGGTGCAGAATTTCCGAATTTGACGGGTACGCAATTTGATGCCTTCATTAAAACTGAATTGCGTAAATGGAGCCAGGTGGTGAAAGCCTCTGGCGCAAAGTTGGACTGAAGATGGCACAAGAAAATTTGTTTGCAGCCTTGCGCGCTGCATTCCCCGCAAACTTAGATTTGATTGCGGTTGAAACAGACCATGGCTTGAATTACACATGGCGCGATTTAGATCGAGCCAGTGCCATGATGGCCAATCTGTTGACTGGCTTGAACTTGCCAAAGGGCAGTCGCATTGCGGTGCAGGTTGAGAAGTCGGTAGAGGCGGCCATACTCTACTTGGCAACACTTCGGGCGGGTTATGTTTTCCTGCCGCTCAATACCGCCTACCAAAGTTCTGAAATTGAATATTTCATTGGCAACGCCGAGCCAGCGGTGGTGGTGTGTTCAGGTGCCAATTTTGGATGGGTTAGCAAAATTGCATTCAAAGCAGGTACGCAGCATGTGTTCACTTTGAATGACGATCGAACAGGCACCTTGCTTGAGCGCGCTGCGCATCAAAAAGATCAGCACAAGGTGGTGCTTCAAAATGCCGACGACTTGGCTGCTATTTTGTACACCAGCGGCACCACGGGCAGAAGCAAAGGCGCCATGTTGACGCATGGCAACATGCTCAGCAACGCGCAAACTTTGAAAACCTATTGGGGTTGGAAAAAAGGCGATGTGCTGATCCATGCCTTGCCGATCTTCCATGTTCACGGTTTGTTTGTGGCCCTACACGGCGCACTCATCAATGGCAGCAAAATGATTTGGCTGGCCAAATTTGACCCCAAATTTGTCATTGCCAAAATGCCCGAGGCCACCGTTTTCATGGGCGTGCCCACCTTGTATGTGCGCATGTTGGCCGAGCCTGCCTTGAACAAGCAAGCTGTGCGCAACATGCGTTTGTTCATTGCAGGATCTGCCCCTTTGCTGGTTGAGACTTTTGCTGAATGGCAGCAGCGCACGGGTCATACCATTTTGGAGCGCTATGGCATGAGTGAAACAGTCATGCTCACATCCAACCCTTATGCGGCTGACAAGCGACATGCTGGTCAAAGTGAACGTCGTGGTGGTACCGTGGGTTTTCCTTTGCCAGGCGTCAAGTTGCGTGTGCAAGGGGACGATGGCAAGAACTTGCCTGTGGGCGAGATTGGCAACATTCAGGTCAAAGGCCCGAATGTTTTCCAAGCTTACTGGCGCATGCCCGAGAAAACAAAAGAAGAATTTACGGCCGATGGTTATTTCAAAACTGGCGACGTGGGCAAGTTCGATGAGCGCGGCTACGTGGTCATTGTGGGTCGCAGCAAAGACTTGATCATCAGTGGTGGCTACAACGTCTACCCGGCTGAAATTGAGGGATACATCAACGAGATGCCAGGCGTGGCAGAAAGTGCCTTGGTAGGCGTGCCTCATCCAGATTTTGGTGAAGTGGGTGTGGCCATTGTGATTGCAAAGCCTGGCGCTCAACTGAATGCTGAGCACATCATTGCAACTTTGAAATCGGAATTGGCCAATTTCAAAATACCCAAAAAGTGTTTCGTGGTGCCTGAGCTGCCACGAAACACCATGGGCAAGGTGCAGAAAAATTTACTGCGCGATCAGCACAAAAATTTGTTCTTAGCGTAGAACCAAAACGGGCACGTGGCAGTGGGTGAGTACTTGTTGCGTTTCGCTGCCTAAGAGCAAGCGTTTAATGCCTTTGCGACCATGCGAGGCCATGACCACCAAATCGGCTTTGTGCTTTTTGGCTGATGCAATGATGGCGTCTGAAACGATGTCGGAACGGCTGACCACAGCTTTGGCTTTGACACCCTTGGCTGCTGCTGCTTTTTGAACGGCATCAACTGCCGCTTGTGCCTCTTCCGCCCATTGGGCTTCAATGCGCGCAACATCTTTGACGTTCAACGGAATGCTGCCTTCGAAGTAGGCCTGTGGGTAACGAGGAACCACTTTCAGTGCAATGAGCTCAGCGCCACATGTGGCTGCAAGTCCGATGGCGCTGGTAACAGCTTTCTTTGACAACGAAGAACCGTCAGTGGCGACAAGAATACGTTCATACATGATGAGCTCCTTTGTGAATTGATGACACAAGCTTAAGTCTGCCAAATCTGTGCGTCTTGATTTGGATCAAGTTTCCTGCAAGCTGGTTGGTTTATCTTCTGCTCATGTCCAATCCAGCAATCTCTTTCGATGCGAAGGCTTTCGCCACGCCATGGGCTTTGCTAGATCACGAGCAAGAGTGGTCTGATTTCAGTCAATCGAGTCTGCAAAATCAAAACCTTTGGACTTCCAGTGTGGTGTTCGAGGGCATGTACTGCACAGCTTGCGCTATCAACATCGAAGATGCTTTGCTGGCTGTGCCTGGTGTGGTGTCGGCGCAAATCAGTGCGGCCAGTCACAGGGGGCGGGTTGTATGGTCGTCCGACACCACCAAGCCATCTCAATGGATGCAGGCAGTGGCTCAAATAGGCTACCGCACTGTGCCTGCCAACGATGCCTTGGCCAATGAAGCTAGGCGTGAAGATGCCCGCCAGATGCTTTGGCGCTTGGGCGTGGCTGGGCTTTGCATGATGCAGGTCATGATGTATGCCACGCCTGTTTACCTGAGCGATCCCGCCGACATGGCGCCTGACATGGTGCAACTTTTAAGGTGGGCCTCATGGGTTTTGTCGCTGCCTGTTTTGTTTTTTTCGTGCCTGCCTTTTTTTAAAACAGCTTGGCGTGATTTGATGCAAAAAAAGATCAGCATGGATTTGCCAGTGGCGATTGGCATGTTGGTGACGTTTGGGGTGAGCACCATCGGCACGTTTGAACCCCAAGGCGCGTTCGGATCTGAGGTCTACTTTGATTCGTTCACCATGTTTGTGTTCTTCCTGCTCACTGGCAGATGGCTAGAGCTGCGACTGCGCGATCAAACAGCAGGTGCTTTGGAAGCGGTCATGAACCGTTTGCCCGATGTTGTTCACAGACGCACAAGTAACGGTCAATTTGAAATAACCACTTTGCGTCAATTGCGCGTTCAAGACGTCATTCAAGTGCGAGCAGGCGAGGCCTTCGCTGCAGATGCTCGTATTGTCAAAGGTGAAACGCAAGTAGACGAGGCGCTGTTAACAGGCGAGTCAAAGCCATTGCCTAGGCGGATTGGGCAGTGCGTCTTGGCGGGAAGTTTGAACCTGACAGCCAGCGTCGAAGTTCTGGTTGAATCTTTAGGCAAGCAAACCCGTTTTGGTCAGATGGTGGCCTTGATGGAAAGTGCTTCGGTGTCCAAACCCAGCATGGCTTTGATCGCCGATAAAGTTGCCAAGCCATTTTTGTGGGGCGTGCTTTTGGCGGCAGGCTTGGCGGCCCTGTGGGGCTGGCAGCAAAGCCCGGCACATGCCCTGATGGTGGCAGTTTCTGTGCTCATCGTAACCTGTCCGTGTGCCTTGTCCTTGGCTACACCAGCGGCCATGTTGGCCACTGCGGGTGCATTGGCCAAGGGCGGCGTGTTGCTCAGACGCTTGCAAGCCTTGCAAATGTTGGCCAAGGTCGATACGGTCATTTTTGACAAGACCGGCACATTGACCGAAGAAAATTTCAGTGTCCAACGCATCACCACCCGAGAGGGGGTACGACCTGAACAGGCCTTAACTTGGGCCGCTGGTTTGGCTGCGCATTCATTGCATCCTGTGTCCAGGTCTTTAATTCGAGCGCATGTGAAGGGGCAAGACCCACAGCCCTTGGTGACAAACATTCAAGAATTTGCTGGGCAGGGCGTGCAAGCCAGCTTGCATGAACTCGACGCCAAGTCTGGCGTAACACGTCACAAAGAATTGCGCTTAGGCTCTGCAGATTTTTGTGGATTGCCGTCCACCCAACAGGAAGTTCTGCAGGCTTGTTTGAGCGACGAAGACGGCTGGCTGGCCACCTTCGAGTTTTCAGAGGCTTTGCGATCTGAGGCAGAGCCCACACTTCGTTCGCTTGAAAAAATGGGCTTGCGTATCCGTATTTTGTCGGGTGACGGCCAAGCTTCTGTGGCGCAAGTGGCCCAGCGTTTGGGAATTAAAAATGCAAAAGGTCATTGCTCACCTGAAGAAAAACTTCAGCAGGTCAAGCTTGAGCAATCACTGGGGCATTGCGTGGCCATGGTGGGTGATGGTTTGAATGACGGACCTGTTTTGGCGGGGGCAGATGTTTCTTTCGCTTTGGGTCAAGCTCTGCCCTTGGCACAGTCCAAAGCTGATTTTGTTTTCATGGCCAGCGACTTGAAGCCATTGGTGACCACCTTTCAAATCAGCCGAAAAACCATGCAGATTGTGAAGCAGAACCTGATTTGGGCAGGGGTTTATAACTTTGCATGTGTGCCCTTGGCCATGTTGGGCTACTTGCCTGCTTGGTTGGCAGGATTGGGCATGGCTTGCAGTTCTTTGGGCGTAGTTTTAAACGCCATGCGATTGTCCAAAACCATTGGTTTTGAATTGGAAGGAAACACTTAATGGACATTCTTTATTTATTGATTCCTTTGTCAGTTGCCTTGGTTTTTTTCATTCTGGCCGGCCTGTGGTGGGCCGTGAACCGCGGGCAATTTGAAGACATTGAAGCAGAAGGCGAGCGAATTCTCAGGAATGATTGACTTAAGTCAAAGACACTTTTTCCCTAGCTTGCGAAACTCACCTCGTAATTTTAGAAGAGGTGAAAATGAAATTTGCCAATGCACAGGCAACGGTCTACAACGATACGGTTGTCAGACAATTTGCCATCATGACAGTGGTGTGGGGCGTGGTGGGCATGCTGGTGGGCGTGATCATTGCTGCTCAATTAACTTGGCCTGAGTTGAACTTAGGTATCCCGTGGCTCAGCTATGGCAGGTTGCGTCCCTTGCACACCAACGCCGTGATTTTTGCGTTTGGTGGTTGCGGCTTGTTTGCCTCGGCTTACTACGTAGTTCAGCGAACCTGCCATGTACGCTTGTTCAACGACAAACTCGCCAGCTTCACGTTTTGGGGTTGGCAGTTGGTTATTTTGGCAGCTGCCATTTCTTTGCCAATGGGCTACACCAGCGGCAAAGAGTATGCTGAACTCGAGTGGCCCATTGACATCCTGATCACTTTGGTCTGGGTGTCTTTTGCGGTGGTGTTCTTTGGCACAGTGGGTACCCGCAAGGTGCGCCACATTTACGTGGCCAACTGGTTCTTCGGTGCTTTCATCATAGCTGTAGCCTTGCTGCACTTGGTCAACAGCGCTGCCATGCCTGTCGGTCTCATGAAGTCTTATTCTGCTTATGCTGGTGTGCAAGATGCCATGGTGCAATGGTGGTACGGCCACAACGCGGTGGGCTTCTTCTTAACAGCAGGCTTCTTAGGCATGATGTATTACTTCATCCCCAAACAAGCTGAGCGGCCTGTTTACAGCTACCGCTTGTCCATCGTTCACTTCTGGGCGCTCATCTTTACGTACATGTGGGCGGGCCCGCACCATTTGCACTACACCGCCTTGCCCGACTGGACTCAGTCACTCGGCATGGTGTTTTCACTTATTTTGCTGGCGCCTAGCTGGGGCGGCATGATCAATGGTGTCATGACTTTGTCTGGCGCATGGCATAAGTTGCGCGACGACCCCGTGCTGCGATTCCTCATTGTGTCTTTGTCCTTCTACGGTATGTCAACTTTCGAAGGCCCCATGATGTCCATCAAAACGGTCAATGCCTTGTCGCACTACACCGACTGGACCGTTGGCCACGTGCACTCTGGCGCTTTGGGTTGGGTGGGCTTGGTCACCATGGGCACCATGTACTACCTTATTCCGCGTTTGTTTGGTCAGAAAAAGATGTACAGCGTGAAAGCCATTGAGGCGCACTTCTGGATTGCCACCATTGGCATTGTGATTTACATCGCAGCCATGTGGATTGCCGGTGTCATGCAAGGTTTGATGTGGCGCGCTGTCAATGTAGACGGCACCTTGACTTACACCTTTGTAGAGTCTGTGAAAGCCACATACCCCTTCTATGTTGTGCGTTTTTCGGGTGGCCTGCTGTATTTGATCGGCATGTTGATCATGTTGTGGAACACCTTGAAAACAGCGACCAACGGGCATGCCGTCGAGGTGAGCATTCCAGCACCTGCGCTTGCGCACGCCTAAGCACAATTGGAGAAACATTCAATGTCAAACAATTTAAAAACGGGTGGCGGTTTGTCCCACGAGAAAATTGAAACCAACAACTTCCTCATGATCGTTTTGATCTTGCTGGTGTTATTGGCAGGGGGCATGGTTGAAATCGTGCCGCTGTTTTTTCAAAAATCAACCACCGAAGCCATTCCTGGCTTGAAGCCATACACCGCCTTGCAAGTGGCGGGTCGCGACATTTATGTGCGTGAAGGTTGTTACAACTGCCACTCCCAAATGATCCGGCCTTTCCGTGCAGAAACCATGCGCTACGGGCCTTACTCTGTGGCGGGCGAGTTTGTGTACGACCACCCCTTCCAATGGGGCAGCAAGCGCACGGGCCCCGATTTGGCGCGCGTTGGTGGCAAGTACTCTGACGATTGGCACCGCATTCACTTAATCAACCCACGCGACGTGGTGCCTGAATCCAATATGCCTGCCTATGCCTGGCTAGAAAAGGCGCCCGTCGATGGTGCCAGTTTGCCAACCCACATGAGTGGTCTTCGCACATTGGGCGCGCCCTACACCGACGAAGAAATTACCAAGGCCACTGAAGAAGTTCAAGGCAAAACAGAGTTGGATGCCGTGATTGCTTATCTGCAAGTCATGGGCATTCACCGCAAATAAACGGAGCACACACCATGGACGTCAATACCCTTCGATCGGCCGTGACAGTGATCACTTTCATTCTGTTTATTGGCATCGTGGTGTGGAGCTTGTCTAAGCGTCGCACCGCTGAGTTTGAAGAGGCCGCTCAGTTGCCCTTCGGCCAAGACGACTGAAGACCCCAGATCAACGAATAGAAAGAGAATCTGAAATGAGTGACTTCACAAGCAATTTCTGGTCTTTGTATGTGGCCGGTATTTCTTTGGTCGGCATTGTGGCCTGCTTGCTGCTGCTTTACTTCAGCGGCAAAGCCAAAGCCATGACCGCCGACGACAACACCACCGGCCACGTTTGGGATGGCGATTTGCGTGAGATGAACAACCCCTTGCCACGTTGGTGGGTGGGTTTGTTCCTGATCACCATCGTCTTCTCATTGGGCTACTTGGCTTTGTACCCAGGCTTAGGCACCAACGCCGGTCAATTGGCTTGGACGTCGACGGGCCAATACGACGCAGAAGTGGCCAAGGCCAACAAAGAGTTGGAACCCTTGTATGCCAAATTTGCGGGCATGCCACCTGAAGACGTGGCCAAAGACCCTCAGGCCATGGCCATTGGAGATCGCTTGTTCATGAACAATTGCGCTCAGTGTCATGGCTCAGATGCTCGCGGCAGCAAAGGCTTTCCTAACCTGACTGACAAGGATTGGTTGCATGGTGGCTCACACGAGAAAATCCAAGAATCCTTGCTGAAAGGCAGGAACGGCTTGATGCCGCCCATGGCGGCTGCAGTGGGCAGTCCTGAAGATGTTCGCAATTTAGCGCAATATGTTTTGAGTTTGTCCAAAAGCCCTCACGACTCCTTAAAAGCGGCATTGGGTCAACCTAAATTTACGGCCTGTGCTGCATGTCATGGTGCAGACGGCAAAGGCAATCAAGCCTTGGGTGCACCCAACTTAACGGATGACATTTGGCTGCATGGTTGGGGCGAAAAAGCCATTGTGGCCATGATCAACAATGGCAAAGTAAACCAAATGCCCGCACAAGCTGGCAAGCTCACTGACCCTCAGTTGCACGTGTTGGCTTCCTATGTTTGGGGCTTGTCAAACAACCCTGCCAAAGTAGCGGCAAAATAAATTGAGAGAGTGATTTTGGATTCTCCTGACAAGCCAGAGAAGGCGCCGCGAAAGTTCATCCCCATCGTTGCCTTGCAAGATGTAGCGGCTCCAGACGATACGGAGGAGGGCGCTTGGGGTGAGCTGTATCAAGCTCACCAAAAAATTTACCCCCGCAGTGTCCAAGGCATTTTTGCCAAGTGGCGCTGGGGTTTTGTTTTCCTCACTCAAATTATTTTTTATGGGCTGCCTTGGCTAGAGTGGGGTCAGCGCCAGGCCGTGCTGTTCGATTTAGGCGCTAGGCGCTTTTATATTTTTGGCATTGTGCTTTACCCACAAGACTTTATTTACCTCACCGGCTTGTTGGTGATTTCTGCTTTCTCATTATTTTTATTCACTGCCATTGCAGGCCGATTGTGGTGCGGCTTTGCATGTCCGCAAACGGTTTACAGTGAAATCTTCATGTGGATAGAGCGCAAAGTGGAGGGCAATCGGACTGCCCGCATGCGTCTTGATGCGCAAGCCTTCTCACTCGAAAAATTGGTCAAGAAATGGTACAAACATTTGCTCTGGCTTGGATTTTCAATTTGGACAGGTTTCACATTTGTAGGCTACTTCACCCCCATTCGTGATTTGGGCATGGAGTTCTTCTTAGGAAACATGTCTTCTTGGGAGGTTTTCTGGGTTTTCTTTTATGGCTTTGCAACCTATGGCAATGCAGGTTTCATGCGCGAGCAGGTTTGCAAATACATGTGCCCCTATGCACGCTTTCAAAGCGCCATGTTTGACAAAGATACCTTGATTGTCACTTACGATTCAGAGCGAGGAGAGCCGCGCGGTTCACGCTCTAAAAAAGCCGATTTCGCTGCCTTGAATTTGGGGGCTTGCGTTGACTGCAGCTTGTGTGTGCAGGTGTGCCCCACTGGCATTGATATTCGAAATGGCTTGCAGTACGAGTGCATTGGCTGTGGTGCTTGTGCCGATGTGTGCGACACCGTCATGGACAAAGTAGGTTATTCGCGTGGTTTGGTTAAATTTTCTACGCAACACGCCATGGAAAACCATTGGACTTCTGCCCAAACACTGCGCCATGTTTTTCGGCCCCGTGTGCTCATTTACACGGGCATTTTGTTATTGGTCACTGCACTGTTGTTTGGAAGTTTATTCGCACGCAAATCTTTCAAGGTTGATGTGGTTCGAGACCGTGCCTCGCTGGCACGCATTGTGAGTGGTGGCAACATCGAGAATGTGTACCGGCTGCAAATCATGAACGCCGCAGAAAAACGCCAGCATTTCCGAATCATTGCGTCTGGTATGAATGATTTAAAGGTCTTGACCGATGCTGAAGACTTGGTGGTGGAGTCAACTCAATCAAGCTGGGTCACTGTTCGATTGCAAGTTCCTTATGATGCTGCAGTATCTGGAAAGTACCCCATTCTATTCACCATTGAGGCTTTTGACGACACTGAAAAGGTGGGTGAAAAGCTTGAAGAAAAATCGATCTTTTTAATTCCACGCTAGTCAAGACTTTTGCACATTCATTTTGAAGAAAGTGTTTTATGAATACACCTACATTGAAAAATCAAAGTCCTGCTGCCGCCAAGCCATGGTGGACATTTGGCATGGTCTGGATGATCATTTCAGGCCCGGCCGTGGTGGTGGTAGCGGCCTTTGCCACCCTTTATCTGGCCATCACCATTCCAGACCCTGTGCTGCCCACAGAGGCAATGAATCCTCGCAATGCAATAGAAAATCAAGGCAAGTTAGAAGCCGCCATGGCGCCTGCCATGCAAGCTCGCAATCATGCAAGCACTGGCGTAGTGCCAGCACCCAAAAAATAAGAAGTCAGTTCACTCACAAAATCCTACAAGGAGACAAACATGCTTGCTCAAAGACTGATGTGGATCGTATGGCCCGCTTTTTTAGTGGCAGGACTTTTAGAAGCGGTGGTTTTTGGCATGTTTGACCCTGAAGACATGCACTGGTTTGGTCATCCGATGGCGCTATCAAGACAAGGTGTTTACACCGTGTCATTTTTCGTATTTTGGGCACTGACCATTGTGTCTAGCAGTCTTACTACGCTGCTGTCCATGTCGCCCTTTGAGGTCAACCGTTGCCCTGTGCCAGTCGATCAACGCCCAAGTAACTGCACCCAAAAAGGCGATGGCTGCTGTTAAGTCAACTCAGTGTTTTTGTTGGCCTTAATGGCATTGAGGCTGTGTGTTTACCATGCGCTGAAGCGCTTCTATGTTCAAAATTTTAACGTGGCGCTGCTTCACTTCTACAATGCCGTCGTCTACAAATTTAGAGAATGTTCGACTGACGGTTTCAAGTTTGAGGCCCAGATAACTGCCAATTTCTTCGCGCGTCATGCGCAACACCAATTCGGTTTGAGAAAAGCCGCGCGAGTGCAAGCGCTGAACCAAGTTTAATAAGAAGGCTGCCAAGCGTTCTTCAGCGCGCATGCTGCCCAACAGCAACATGACGCCGTGCTCGCGCACAATTTCGCGGGACATGATTTTGTGAACATGGTGCTGAAGCGCGGTGACTTCGCGTGAAATTTCTTCAATGCGGTCGAAGGGCATGACACACACTTCTGCGTCTTCTAAGGCAACGGCATCGCAGCTGTGTTGGTCGTTCACGATGCCATCGAGGCCAATGATTTCGCCTGCCATTTGGAAGCCCGTGACTTGGTCGCGCCCATCTTCCGAGGCCAGGCAGGTTTTGAAGAAGCCAGTGCGAATGGCGTAAAGCGACGTAAATTTGTCGCCATTGCTGAAAAGGGTGGTGCCCCGTTTGACTTTGCGGCGCGTGGTGACCAAATCGTCTAAGCGTTCTAGATCGTGTTCAGACAGGCCCATGGGCATGCAGAGTTCGCGCAAGTTGCAGTTGGAGCATGCGACTTTGATGGCTTCAGGATTCATGGCATTCTCGATTTAGAAAAGTTGACATTGCGACAAGTCAAGGCTTGAGCTTATACCTACTTGAACCTCTTGATTCATCTCAAACTTCTATAAATCTCTATTTTGAGGTCAGATCGACCAAAATTTGATTTAAGTCAAATTCAAGCCATGAAGGAAAAGGCACATTTAAGAAATCTTACAAATTTGCCCGCCTTGTTAAATCCCGTATGTCCTTTTTAACGCCCGAATTGCTCACCCGTTTTGATGTCTCTGGCCCACGCTATACCTCTTACCCTACAGCGGACCGGTTTGTAGAGGCCTTTTCACAAAGCGATTTGAGACAAGCTTTGGAATTTCGCAAGCAAGGCGTCGGACCCAAAAACGGGCCCTTGTCCATTTACGTGCACATTCCTTTTTGTGAATCGCTTTGCTACTACTGCGCTTGCAACAAAATCATCACCAAGCACCATGATAGAGCTGCGCCTTATTTGAACTACCTGACGCGTGAAGTAGCGCTCTACACAGCAGCCATGGGCATGGGCCAATCGGTCAGTCAGTTGCATTTGGGCGGCGGTACGCCCACATTCCTGAGCGACGTCGAGTTGGGCGAGCTCATGGCCATCCTCAAAGGCAGTTTCAGCTTGACAGCGGGTGGTGAGTATTCGGTAGAGGTAGACCCCCGAACCGTGAACGAAGAACGCTTGGCCTTTTTGTTTGAGTTGGGTTTCAATCGCCTGAGTTTTGGCGTGCAAGACTTTGACCCCGAAGTGCAAAAAGCAGTGCACCGAATTCAACCAGCAGCGCAGGTTTTTGCCTTGGTGGCGTCGGCTCGCAAGATCGGCTTTGAATCCATCAACATTGATTTGATTTATGGCCTGCCGAAGCAAACGCCCGAGTCCTTTGATCGCACTTTGACCCAAGTCAATGAATTGAGGCCCGATCGCATTGCGCTCTATGCCTATGCGCATTTGCCCGAACGTTTCAAGCCACAGCGTCGAATTTTGGCGGCAGAGTTGCCTGCGGCAAGCAGCAAGATTGACATGTTGTCCAGGTCGATGGATGCCCTTATGAATGCCGGTTATGTGTATGTGGGCATGGACCATTTTGCATTGCCAGAAGATGCTTTGGCTGTCGCCAAACGACAGGGCCGTTTACATCGAAATTTTCAAGGCTACAGCACACAACCTGATTGTGATCTGATTGGATTGGGCGTGTCAGCCATCGGTCGAATGGGTGGTACCTACAGCCAAAATGCTAAGACCATGGCAGAGTATGTGGACATGTTGGAACAAGGTCAGTTGCCGATTGTGAAGGGCTTGGTTTTGACGCGCGATGACATGATCCGCCGTGCCTGGATCATGACCATCATGTGCCAAGGACAGATTGATTTCGTTTCATTCAATGAAGCATGGCTGATTGATGCCAAAAAATATTTCACCTCTGAATTAAGCCAACTAGAAAGTTTGCAAACACAAGGCTTGGTTGAGCTGACGGATGGCGGATTGCAAGTGACACCGACAGGCTGGTTTTTTGTGCGAGGTGTGGCCATGGTGTTTGACAAATTTTTGCAAACCGATCGCAACCGAACTCGATTTTCAAAAATCATCTAAAAATCCTCCAAGAAGCTCACAATCGCTGAATGCAGACTTCCTTAGCGCTCACGGCATTGATCATGGGATTGGCCGGCGGCCCGCATTGTGTGGCCATGTGCGGCGCAGCTTGTGCGGGCATCGGGCATGCCGCAGGTCCACATTCAAACAGGGCACTGGTTTCATTTCAGGTGGGCCGCTTCTTTGGCTACAGTCTGATGGGCGCTTTGGCGGCTTTCAGCGTTCAAGCTTTGGGCTGGCTCACGGTGGAGTCTGCCGCGCTCAGGCCTGTTTGGAGCATGCTGCATGTGGGCGCTGTCATTTTGGGTTTACTGCTTGTATGGCAAGCCAAACAACCTGTTTGGCTTGATCAAAGTGCCCAACAACTTTGGGCCAAAGTTCGCCGTCTCAATGCCAACTTAGGCAAAGTGGCGCCTTTCGCTGTGGGTGGCTTGTGGGCTTTCATGCCATGCGGCTTGTTGTACTCAGCCCTCATGGTGGCAGCACTCACAGGCAATGCATTGGAAGGCGCACTCACCATGGCTTGCTTTGCCTTGGGCAGCAGCCTTAGTTTGGGCTTTGCCCCGTGGTTGTTGCTAAAACTTAAAAGCTTGGGCGATGGCGCTTGGGGTATTCGCTTGGCCGGTCTGGCCTTGGCCATCACTTCGGGCTGGGCTTTGTGGATGGGCTTGGTTCACAACCAAGCCCCATGGTGCGTCGTCTAACAGAATTAAATGACGCGTTAAGCCAAAGGGTCAAGCAGCGTTGATGCCTTTGTGGAACATGTATGCAGCCAGAAATACCAAGAAGAAAGAAAATACCCGTTTCAGTTTCTTCACAGGAAGTTTGTGCGCTGCACGCGCGCCAAAGGGCGCTGTGACCACGCTGAAACAGGCAATGACCACCATGCCAGGCAACCAGATATAACCAATAGCGCCTGGCGGCAAGTTGTCTAAGTTCAGTCCGCTAATGACAAAGCCAGTGACATTGGCAAGCGCAATGGGAAAGCCTAAGGCAGCGCTGGTGCCAATGGCGTTGTGAATGGCCACATTGCACCAAGCCATTAAGGGCACGCTGACAAAAGCGCCGCCAGCACCCACCAAGCCAGACAGCATGCCAATGAGACCGCCCATGCCTAACTGACCCACAAAACCCGGCATTTGCCGCGAAGGCTTTGGTTTCTTGTCCATGAACATTTGAAACGCAGAGTAAGACACAAACACGCCAAACAAAATGGCCAAGGTGGCGCCCTTAACGGCTACAAAAATCCAGAGGCTGGCCAAGGCACTGCCAAGCACGATGCCGGGCGCCAAACCTTTGACCAAGTCCCAACGCACAGCACCCAGTTTGTGGTGGGTACGCACACTTGAAATAGAGGTGAACAAAATGGTCGACATGGACGTGACGATGGCCATTTTGATAGACAAGTCTTCGGCAACCCCCATGTTGCCCAATATAAAACTCAACACGGGAACCATTAGCAAGCCACCGCCCAAGCCCAACAAGCCAGCCATGAAACCAACCACTGTGCCTGTGAGGCCCAGTTCTAAAAAGATTTGAAGTTCCATGGGCTTTAAGCCAAGCCGAGCTTTTGTGCCATGCCAATGCGTTGCAATTTACCGGTAGCACCTTTTGGAATTTCGTCCAAGAGTAAAACTTTGCGAGGCACTTTGAAATCTGCCAAGCGGGTTGCGGTGTATTCGCGAAGTTCTTTTTCAGTAGCAGTCATGCCTTCTCTCAGCACAACGGCAGCGCCAACTTCCTCGCCTAATTTATCGTGCGGAATGCCAAAGCAAACCACTTGGGCCACAGCAGGGTGGTCCATCAAAATTTCATCGACTTCACGGGGGCTGATTTTTTCGCCACCGCGGTTGATGATTTCTTTGAGTCTGCCAGTAATGCTGACATAGCCTTGTTCGTCCATCACACCTTGGTCACCTGTTCTGAACCATCCATGTGTGAAAGCTTCTGCATTGGCTTTGTCGTTGTTCTCATAACCTGGCGTGACGTTGTTGCCGCGAATCACAATTTCGCCAGTGCTGCCTGATGGCAATAACTCGCCTTCAGCGCTCATGATGGCAATCTCGGGGCCCGCTGCCAAGCCCACGGTGCCGGGCTTTCTTTGGCCAGGTGGTAGCGGGTTGCAAGCCATTTGGTGGGCTGCTTCGGTCATGCCATAGGCTTCAATGACGGGTGCTTTGAAGGTGGCTTCAAGCTCTGCCAAAACCTGGGGTGGCAAGGAGGACGAAGACGAACGAATGAAACGAAGTGGCACCCTGGCAATGACTTCTTTGTTGTTGTTTGACCGGGACAAAATGGCTTGGTGCATGGTGGGCACGGCTGTGTACCAAGTGGGCTTGACTTCGTCCATTTGGCTGAAGAACTTCAAGGCATTGAAGCCGCTGGTGCAATAAACTTCACCACCCTGAGACAGCGGCGCTAAGATGCCAGCAATGAGGCCGTGAATGTGAAACAGCGGCATGACATTCAAGCCACGATCAGAGCTGCTAAAGCGCGTGCTGGTCGCAATGTTTTGTGCCGAGGCACTGACGTTGCGATGTGTCAGCGGAACAATCTTGGGGCGTGAAGTGGTGCCAGAGGTGTGAAGCACCAAGGCCACATCGTCAGGCTGTGCATCACCAGGATGCTGTGCAGCTTTGGGTGCAAGGCCATTCATGTTCAGTGTGAATGAGCCAGCACCCAATGTGGGAGTGGGGTCGAGTTCAATGAGTGCAATGCCCATTTTGGCAGCTACAGCAACTGCGGGGCTACTAGAGCCCTTTTCAACCACCAAGGCTTTGGCATTCAAGTCGTTCAGATAAAACTCGAACTCGTCGGCACGGTAGCTAGGGTTTAAAGGGGCTGATGTACAGCAGCAGGCCACTGTGACAAAACTGGCGGCCATTTCTGCGCTATTGGGCAAGACCAAGGCCACGCGATCGTTGCGGCCGATGCCAACTTGGTTAAAAGCTGTTTGAACGTACTGGTTCAGTTGACGCAAAGCTGAATACGTAAGGGGCGCACTGTTGGCGGCACTTAAACAAGTTGAGGGGCCAGTTCCGGCCGCCAAAAGTTCTATTAGGGTTTTCATTAGTTAGTGGGGAAAAAGTTGAATTTACAGGATTTCAATCTCG